>ERZ1643251.695-NODE-695-length-44792-cov-97.892527_pt1 | contig 44792 bp, 67 predicted proteins | sample MGYA00579261_ERZ1643251 | MGnify/ENA primary metagenome ERZ1643251 (study PRJEB29033, sample SAMEA4952267) | chicken gut metagenome | biome: Broiler Chicken; feature: Gastrointestinal Tract; material: Caecum | place: Ireland | collected 2018 | study: Broiler... | reverse complement strand
GGGCTCCGTCGCCCGAGGAACCGATCTGGGCTCCGTCGCCCGAGGAACCGATCTGGGCTCCGTCGCCCGAGGAACCGATCTGTGCTTCGTCGCCCGAGGAACCGATCTGTGCCACGTTGCCTGAGGAACCAATCCGGGCCCCGTAGCCTGAGGAACCGATCTGTGCTTCGTCGCCCGAGGAACCGATATGGGCTCCGTCGCTCGTATCTACATTAACAGTCGGAGCTCTTTTGATACATTTTTCATACAAGAAGTCGATACCCGCTTTTATAAAATCTGAGAAATTGAGCTTGGCTCCGATATGAATTTTTGTCGTGGCCGTTTTGTCATTATCAGAACGGCATCTACCCAGAGCCGTAACGCGGTGAATCGGGATGAAGTTGCAATCATCATCCAGCATCGGACGATAATTAAGCACTGAAAAGGGTGATTCGCAGAAATGAAATCCTTTTTCGCAAACTTTAGGGTTCGCATCTTCTTCATAAGTCTCACCCTCCTCGAATTTGAAGCCGCGACATGTCATATCAGAATCGAAGCCTTTGAAGCCATCGATACACTTTTCCTCCCCGAACTCTTCCGGAAGAATCACATTGTCTCCGAACGATACGTGCTTGAATATTTCTACTATTTCAGAAAGATCGAAACCTGCAATCCCGCATCCTATTTTCGTTACGTAGAATATTAAATCCGGGTGTATTTTGGTGAAGTCCGCGAAATCCTTGACGGAGCGTTCCAAATCCGACAACTCTACTTTGTGCATGTTCTCGTCCAGCGTCGGAATAGCATAAGATCGCCCTTGCAATCCCTCGCCTTGCCCCATAACGGCACCGAACTTGTCGAGGGCGACGCGGGCAGCGCCGCCGACATGATTACCGGCCTTGTTACTACCGAAAACGAAGACCTCATTCGGCTTTAATTCCGTGATGTTCTCGGGAGTAAATACTTTATCTACCATGTGTTCGTAAATTGTTATAATTTAAATTTAAAGAAAAAACATTTGCCACTCGGATCCACCACAACGACTTAGCGTCCTGTATGGAAGTATACAAAATAAAAAAAGAATTCTGCATCGGAAAAATAAGTAAATAAAAAAGGATACCTTAATGGGCTAAGGCATCCTTCAGAGATAGAAATAATAAGCGTTGGCGCGCATGAACGAGATTCCTCATCTTGTTCCTATTTCTGTTTTCTCGTTTGCGAAGATATAACATTATACCGTATTTAGCAAATTTTGCCCATAATTTTTTTTAACATGACAAACAATGTAATCGGTTCGGGAATACTCCTTCACTCGTTGTTGCCGTCCGTCGCGTGTCTCGATTGACACCCAACGCGAGACTATATCCATGCCGCCCTTGCGCAGCCGGCTGACGATACGTCGCAACTCTGTAGTGCCGAACATATCCCACGCCCGTTTCACCGTCAAGCGGCCGCCTTTGCGGAAATAAGCGGCTATTTGTCTTTGAGGATCGTGTGCCATATAATCGAAGTTTTAAGTTAGTCAAAAGAAGCCCGGACCGCTGAGAACTACTAATCTCCGAATAATTGTTTAACTCATACCATGAAATCAGCAGCCCGGGCATAGAGGGACGACTATTGCAAAAATTCATAAATTCAGTTTAGCCAAAATTCAAATTCGGGTCGCAACAGTCATCCCCTTAGCGTCATAGCGGAGACATTCAACCCCGCTATGACATAGTCATTTATCGCCGCCCTTTCGTTCGCTCGTATCATCGCGTTCCTACATTCAGGTGATGGCTCTTTCGCGCATTTCGGCTATTTGCTTACTCGCGGCCGCGTCTTCTCGGTGGCGGCACACAATGCAGATACGTTGCAGGCGTTGGTCGGAATGGTAACGGCTCCGACCGCCGGAGAGTTGGTAACGGCTCTCTGCCGGAGAGTTGGTAACGGCCTCTCAGTGCCGGATCGCTTTCTGCCTTACAGGCTGGGGTTGTATTGCCAGCGATCGAACCCCTCACCTCATAGGGTGGCTATTAGCTCCCGTGTCGGCGGTCAGGCCGGCACGGAACAAGGGTATCCGAAGGTCTTAAAGTTTGATGATTCGGATGCTTTGAACATCGACGGATGCGTCCACTTTATATTGGCCTTCGACGTCGGCAAAGCGTTTCATTTCCTCAGCAGCTAAGACAAATTGGCTTGCCAACTCCTTCATCGCTGATTTCTTCACGCGGCGTCCCCGCCACCATCTCCACACTATTTTCATTACTTATGTGTTTAACAGTCTATCCACCTTGACTTTCTCGTCTCTTTGCCTCCGAGCTCCAACGCCATACGGCGAATACGATCCGGTTGTTCCCCGGTCGTCGTACCTCTCTTATTTGTAAAACTCCACAGGGAAAAGGTTATCGGCCGTCCAGTTGTTGTCGCCCGTGGAAATAACAGGTCAGAGAGAACGGATAGAAAGCCAAGTATATGAATTACAAGAGATACTCCTTTCTAATATTGATCGGTTGTTTGATTCCGGAAAATTACTTTTGGAATTTCCTGAAAAAGATTTATCAATCAACCGAAAAATTCCCAACTACTCATTTTTTGAGAATTTTGGGATTGATATGTGCAACATTCACATTAATGATAAAACGGCATTTTGTTTAATGCCATTTCATAAAAAGTTTGACAAAGTATATGCTACAATAAAAACAGCTTGCCATCAAGTTGGATATACGTGTTTTAGAAGTGATGAACCTTTTAATCCCGGCAACGTATTAAGGCAAATCCTACAAATGATAACTTCAACAGAAATCATCATCGCTGTTCTTGATGGCAAAAATCCCAATGTATTTTATGAGATTGGCATAGCCCACAGTTTAGGGAAAACAGTAATTCTTGTTGGCAATGCTAAAAATCCCGATGATATATCATTCGATCTAAAATCTGAACGATTACTTTTGTATAATGCACCCAATGATTTGCAAAATAAACTAACCAAAAGCCTTCAACAATTACATTATGTTTAGTGATGAACAAAAAAGAATAGTAGCCAAAGCTATCATTGAAAAACTTGGCCAATATGAATGTCCGATGTGTGGGTGCTCCCAATTCTCGATAATAGAAGAATTTGGACTTCATATGATGCGCCCTATGAGCAATCCGATTAACGTATCATGGGGTATCCCATATATAATGTTGGTTTGTGGGAAATGTGGTTATATGTCTCAGCACAATGCCATCTCTCTTGATGTGTTAGACCCTGAAACTACGCAAACTTTAAAAATGTAAGTTTTTAATATTTGCGTAATTCAAATTATATTGATGCCAGCCCCATATAGTTTCACACTTTCAAACCCGTCGATTTCAGTTATTTCTGCGGTTTTTTGTGGTGTGGATGCAAATTGAGACGCCCCACAAGTTTTAGGTAATATTGCTTATATATTTGGGGTCAGGGTCAGGTTTAGATGTACAAAGAAGGATAGCAGGGATAGCGTTGTAAGAATAGTTGACGGGACTTCTCATGTTAATCTTTAGCAGAGTATTTACGCGTCTCCTCAATATCGGAGAACATCTGGCGCATTCGTTTATCGTGGGCTTTTATTGACTTGTTGAAACGATATTCACCAACCATTACCACGATAAACGTAGCGAAAATAACAAGGAAAGAAAACCAAATCAGAATCATAGCTTCAACGTTTTTGCAAACCTCGGAACTCTCGGCATAACTTCAAAAAATCTGCTTATTATTTTGCGGGGGGGGGAATTTTGTAACTTTGCAGCATCTAACCAATAACTTATTACATTATGAAAAAATTATTTTCAATCACATTATTGTCAATTATATCATTATTTTGTGCTTGCAATAATGAGGATGAATCACAAGCAGAACCACTAAAAGTAATATTTGATGTAAGCAACCTTAATCTTGAGGTAAATGAGACATATACATTGCATACGATCGTCGTAAGCGGAAATATTGTGCGAGAGGATGCAGTGTGGGATTCATCGGATAAAAATGTTGCTACTGTCGACAAAGGAATTGTTACCGCAAAAGCACCCGGACAAACAAGTATTCTTTTAACATATAAAGGACAACTTTGTGCAACATGTGAAGTTACAGTAGAAGAACCCATAGCATTAACTGCAATTACATTGGATTCACATGATCTTAATTTTCTCGTTGGCAAATCCGACGTAATCGACACAGGCACATCCTATATTCTTGATGTCTCTATTGAACCAGAGAATGCCCCAATGCCTGAGTTTGAATGGGAAGCTATGAATAACGATGTCGTAACATTCCGGACTGCTTTTCAGGGAGAGAAATGTGTCGTTTATCCTATAGGAATAGGCACAACCACCATAAAAGTTACAGCCAAAGGAACCTCTCTTTCTGACGAATGTACCGTTACAGTATCCCCCCGACATGTAACAGGAATTACTTGCACAGAAAGCTTATCACTCTTTTTGGGTAGTAGTCGACAATTAGAGGCAAAAGTCATACCCGATAATGTTTGGGATAATTCAGTGATATGGGAATCGTTAAATTCGGATATAGCAACCGTGGATGCAAGCGGCAAAGTTTATGGTAAAACATTAGGAGCAACTGAAGTCGTAGCGAAAACGAATGACGGGGGATTTGAAGCTAAATGTCAAGTTGAGGTTTGTGAAATTGACAAATTCGTTACAGCGAGCAGTGTGTGTGGTACAAATGGAACAACAGCTACATATTTTTATAGTTATTTAAGACTTCACTTCAACACGAACGTTGATAGTCCCGTTCATCTTTTATCTATAGCATTGTATGATGAGTTCGGTAATTTAGCAACCTCTGGACGTCCTGATATAATTTGTAATGAGTATACTAATATATACAGGACGAAAATTCATCCACCTCTTCCAGATGGAAGTTTCGATTTTGACACATACCCAGCCCATGGGTGGAAATTTATAATCACCTATGTTTGGAATGACAAACAGTACGAATTAATTCATATTAACCAATAGGATAAAAGGAAAGTTGCAGATGTTATTGCTCGAAATAATAAATAAATTTTATACATAACGCATGTAGCCAAAAAAAAGTCCCGTTCATAAATGGGACTTTTTCTGTTTACGAGTGGTTGTTATTGAATGTCAAATACTCTCTGCGCATTTATTGATCCTCCGCGATAGATCGTACAAGGCATTACGAAGGATTTCCTTTTCCGCCTCACTAAAATCGTCGGGTTTACCGTTATTCATACCATCCATTTTATGATAAAGCCACGACCGCGATTTACCAAAGTACCGTTCCGATATTTTAGCCCACGATACATCTAATAAAATATCGGACATTTTCTGTTTTACCGTTTTTCGGTTTTGTTTCACTAAAATTTCCATACGATCTATTTTTATACCTCCGACCAATCGGCCGGAGGTGGTTGTTTAATCTCTGTCTAATAATTCTTGCAAAATCATGTTTATATACCATTCTTGCTCCTCTCTTCCATTGGGATATGCCTTATGGTAATTACGAATAGATTCTATCAAATCCCACTCTTTTTCGGTTAGTTCTACATTCATATCGTATCTACTGTTGGGTACTACAAATATAATACACTTTTGCGTATTACGCAAATATTTCTACATCATTTTTCCATTCCGATTGAAAAATGTATATTTGCATTGCTAAAGTTCATGTAGTGTAAATATATCCACCATTTGGATATATTGCATCTATTCATACAGTTTAATCTAACTGCGTCGAGTTCGGTAGCGGAAACGCCCGACGGCCACATGAACGCCGAGCAACTCGTAACGCAGTTTTTTATTGCTAAAGTTCATGAAAAAGCACATCGAACGTATGGGCCGCATCAAGGCGGCAACTCCACCAATGTACTGCGTCCCCAAGCGCAGCGACCTGTCATTAATCGGATCTGCTTTCGAGGCGGCGGGGTTTCGTTGTGTCCGTATCCACACCGAATGCGAGGCAGAACACCGAGCCAAAGGCGGCGATCCCCGCCGGCACGGAATGCTGGTGCTCGACGGCGACCGGGTGATTCTCGAAATCATCCGAAGCAAAAAAGCAGAGTGTAAGACTGCGAGACCCGCCGTATAAGATGGGGTCAAAACGACAAAAAAGAAAGCCGAGGGAACTCGGCTTTTCTTATTTTATTTAAGGACATAATCGCAATGCCCTCGAAGAGACTGTTTTATGGGATTTCCCATTGAATACAGATAAATTAACAACCCTTCTTTGCGTGCAAATTTAATGGGAGCTATGAAATCCGAATCACCGGCTATGAGCACTATTTTGTCCACCGTATGTTTTGTTGCCATAGTGGCCATGTCAAGACCGAATTTCATATCTACACTTTTTTGCTTGAAATCCGGCTTCATTTGCTTACTGTATATATCTTGTTTCCATCCTGTAAACGACAGCTCGCCCAAACGAAGCGCAAATCTATCCATCGCACACAAGGCGTCAAGATATTTATTTTTCATCGCATAGCCGGTACTTACAGAGTAATCTACACTATTTCCTGCGACATCTTTAATCGTGCCTCCAAAGGGCCTACAGTCGTAATAAAACACGCGGAATAAAATATCCTCCGTTTCGCCGTTTGTTTGTCTCTTGACAAGAGCCATAACGTCATTTACGGTTTGCCAGACATCTTTTGGCTGCGGATTCCTTTTGTTAATTTTTTTGAAACATTGCCAAAAAAAACCTCCGTCGATTAAAATGTTTACTTTGGTCGTCATTTATTTAATATTTTGGTATTTTAATAAAACAATTAAGCCACCCTCGCGAGTGGCTTAACGGCAGACCTATCTGCATCGGATTTTTTTTGCCAGCCTACTGGCTTCGGATTATGGCACAAATATAATGCGCCATATTTCAAAATGCAAATCTTTTGCCGATTTTTTTAAATTGCATATTATTCCCTTTTCTTCCTTATCTTTGAAAATAAAACAGTAATTACCCCTTACTCCTCCAGCTTTATTTTGATCGGCTTGCTGCAATGCGGGCAGGTGATCGCGTTCGTCAGAATTACAAGCAATTTCATGATAAGATGTATAGTTAGAAATTACAGAGCTATTTGCCGATATCCACCCTTACATCATCAGGGAAAAGTAAATCTAATTGTTGATATTGCTTTGGAAATGCGGCGTTGAGCATTTGCATGAATTTAGTCCAATCATACCCCGAGGCCCGTCCTAATGCCTCTACTGCTGCTAAATGCTCTTTCAACTTCGGACGGCCTACCTCTTCGGTTAGATGCTGATGATGGCGATCTTTTTGCGTTCCTTTCCCTGTTTTAGGATTCACCTTTTGGAGCTCAGTTAGCACAACGGGGGCAAGACGTTCATAAACAATATCATTGATCCACGTTCCGACAACACCCGGACGCTTATGGGTCATGGTCCAATTCCATCCATGCATCCGATATATCATTTCGAAGAACGAATCATTGAATGTCTTGACCCATTTGCTGGCTTCCTCCGATATGAATTGCGATAAGAACTGCTGAAGCTCGTCTTTTGCCCTTTTCTTGTCTTCCTGATAACCGGTGGCTTCATCGACAAGGGCTATGATTCCAACCTTTGCAACAGCCCTGATGATTATATCGGCGTTGCGCACTATTGCGTCATTATTAAAAACGCCGGCACGATTCGCGTCAATTACAGTGGAACATATGTCAATAAGTAATGTTACTTCATATCCGTTCGCGCTTGATTGTGAGCCACCTGCGTCTATTCTTTGGAATTTTATAGGCGATGATAGTCGATTGATAATACTATCATCGCCGGCATTCATATAAGCGGAAATGCCGTCCATGTTACAAAAACTTCGCATCCATTGGCCGCTCTTGCTTTCATAACCTATCGCTCTCTGCAATCCTCTACCCGAGAATACTCGCGTGCCATCTTCTAAAACATAGCACGGAATCTCTAAATAACCCAATTTCAACGGTGTCTTCTCAGACCCATAAATAGCCTTTAGGATCTTTGTCATATTATTACTCAAATTTTATTCCCATTCCTTTACCTCCAGCACCGTCCCGCACCGAGGGCACGTGATCATGTTCGTTGCATTATTTGCTATCTTTATTTCATTAGCTTTTTATCTCGTAATTCAATTGCACGAAAATTCTTGTCCGTTTCTTTTAAATTCAAACGTTTCAATTGTTCCTGCGCCATATTCCGAAGTTGCGCATATCGTGCAATCTTATCCAGCCCTTGTTTATTGAGTTCTGAATTCATCGATTCGAGATTTGCAAGGACGACAAGTTCATTTATGCTTGCCATATCTCGAATATTCAGCCCTTGCTCCGCATATTTAGGGTTTGCCTCACGCCATTGTTTTGCCGTACATCCCCAGAGAGCCAAATTCAACATGTCTGCTTCTGTCGAATAGGCGTATAGTTTTTCACTTTCATTCAATGTTGGTATTACAAAATCTCGGACTGCGTCAGTGTGAATAGTATAATTTACTTTACTTAAAATTCGCTTCACATTCCATTCCCCTAAAGAAGGGTGCGATTCTATCTCTTTAAGACGCTGGTATTCTTTAATAAGATAGAGCTTAAAAGCAGGGCTCAACCATGTGCCAAACTCGAATGCAATATCTTTGTGGGCATACGTCCCTCCATAACGCCCGGGTGTTGATACAATTCCAATAGCTCCAGTCTTTTCTATCCATTGTTTTGGGGTAAGTGTGAATGAATTTGCCCCTGCATTATTTCTAAAGGCGTCGAATTCGATGCCTTTAAAATTGGGATTATTTATTTGCTCCCAAAGCCCCAAAAATTCAATCGTCCCTCGCAAACGCATCCAGTTCTGAATGATATAGTTTGTTCGATCTGCATCTTTATAATGAGCCATATCGGTTAAGCAAATATAGTCCTCCCTACCGGCTTGTTGCGAAACCGATACCTCCACGTCATTGACGTTTATTTTTTTAATTGTAACCATACTTATTCCCCTTTCTCTACTTTAATAAGTTTCCCGCAATGCGGACACGTAATCGCGTTCGTCGGCTGGGGGGCGAAAAGCTCCGGAACCTCAACACCCAAAATATCGGCTATTTCTCGCAACCGTTTTAACGGCGGATTTCCGTTGTCGCCGATTGCAATACTTAACCCCGTTTCAGTCATTCCGAGACGTGCCGCTAACTCTTTTGCGGTCATTCCTCGTTCCTTCAATAATTCTTTAACTCTCATTTTGACGTATTATTTACCGCAAATATATTGACATTTATATAAACAGCAAAAAATTTTAGTACCAATTAGATTTTTATCTCAAAATATTTGCATAACATTAAAATATCATTTATATTTGCATCAAAAAATCAAAACAACAGTTAAAATGACAACCGCCACTCATACCGCATTGCAGAACCTTGCCAAGCAGGCCGCCGAATACATTACGAAACTGAACGGCGAGGCCGAGACCTTCGAGGTCGTATGCGGCGACTATTTGGCTGTGATTGCCTACGAGGCCGAAATAGCCGAGGACAAGGGCGATTATTGGACGGCTCCCTATTCGTGGATAGAATACGAGAGGACCACGGTCAAGGCGGTGTACGGCGCCGAAGGCGACAAGGACCAAGAGGCGACGAAGTGGTTACAAGAGGCATTGAATTAATAAAAACACATACGACTATGAACAATTACGCATTTGAAGTGATCGACGCAATCAATCGAGAAGGTATAAGTAATGAGGCGTGGGGTCTTATTGAAGATATTGACGATACGAAGGCTTATTTTGGCACACTCGGTAAACGCAGTCTTGAAGGTAAATGGGCCTACATATACGAAAAGAAGGACGGTATATACGCCTACACGTGCAAAATAAAGCCTACAATGACGATGCGCCTTTCAGAAGACGCTGGCGGTAGAGACACCAAACTGGCATTTTATAAACTCGATTAAGCCGTTCGGGCGGCTATAAATAGACCTTAGGCCCGAAGCGTGGCGGCACCTGCCGCCGGTGGTAAAAATAATAAGCTATGAAAATACGCAAATCTACCCCAAAAGTCAGCAGAGAAGCGGCGATTAAAATCACGATGAATACCAACGGCGTATCGCGTGAAATCACCGAGAAATACACCGATAGCGAACTGCGCGAGGTGCTGCGTCTGCTCAAACTCAAAGCGAACTTCTAACCGATATAATGATGAAACGGACCGACCTTTCAACGATCATGCGCACGGCGTGGCAGATATGCCACACGACGGGCGAAGCCTTTGCCGAATGCCTACACAAGGCATGGCAGGTGTTCAAACTGAAGCTGAAGATGCACGCCGGCATCGTGCAGTTCTTCTACCTTAAATCGAGCACGGGCGAACTGCGGCAGGCGTTCGGCACGCTCAAAGAGGACTTATGCCCCGAAACGAAGGGCGCCGACCGCAAGCCGAACAAACACCTCGTAACCTATTACGATACGGTTGCCGAGGACTGGCGGTCATTCAGAATGTTCAATCTTGTAAAAGTCATATAAAATGAGACCGACGAAGTATGTAGAAAAGCGCAGCGACTTGACGCTGCTTAAAGAGACGTTCGAATTAACGGGTGCAACGTGCCACCGCACGCGTCTGAAATGCGGTTGTGAAGTCCGCCAAGGTGCGGACAATAATCGCGACGGGGTGCTGGTTGTCAAGTACGATACAGTCGTACTTGAAATCATCCGCTGCAAAGGGTGCGCGAAGAAAAGACCTTGAAAATTGCGATTCTTCAAAAAAAAAATCGTATTTTTAATAATAATTCGGCGGTAAGACTTGCACAATGTGCCGAACGTGTCCACCTTTGCACTGTACCAATATATGCGGGGTAGTGCAGAGGTTACCACGGCGGGTTAGTGTCCCGCAGGCGCAAGTTCGATTCTTGCCCCCGCTACTAAAATTAAATGCTATGAAAATTTTAACGCTGATCATCAAACAGAAGTGGTTCGACGCGATTCTGTCGGGCGAGAAGTCGGTCGAGACGCGCGAAGTGCGCCCGAAATCGTTGAAAAAATATGCTGTAATCAAAGATTTGTCAACAGGGCGTACATATGATAATTACCCCGATTTGTTTAAGAACGCCGAGCCCAACAATAAGGGTTTCGAGTTTGTACCGCGCGAATATGATGCCATTCAGTTTTGGGTAGGCTATGAAACTAACCGCCCGGGCGCATTGGTGGCGGTAAAGAAGGCTGAATGCGTACCATATTTTTATGAGGACGACGGCGCACCTATATACGAAGAATTTGAAGGACAAAACGTACAACTGTTAGACGTCGACTATCATCTTGGCGACGTTTTGCAAAAAAATAATTGTTAAACCCTCTAAAAATTAAGCTACACTACAGGTTACGGAGCTGGCCGTACAAGTACAGGCCGATTTATGTCAAGAGCCGAAAGGCAGCGTGGTCTTAACAGAGTTTTCGGTGCGAAATGACCCTGATAGATCATGCAAACGAAGTGATTGCCTCTGTCCGTCGAAAAACGGACAGGGTGATCCTTTTTTACTCTTGCGGCAAGGACAGCGAGGTGCTGCTCGATCTTATGGCGCCGCACTTCAAAGAGATCGTTTGCGTGTTCATGTATTTCGTCAAGGGTCTCGACCATATCGACAACTACCTGCGGGCAATCAAAGCCCGCTATTCGAACGTGCGCATCATGCAAGTGCCGCATTGGAATTTGTCGAGGGCCTTACGAATCGGATTCTGCTGTGTCGCCAATCCGAATGTCAAAATCATGTCGTTGAAAGATATTGATGAATCCGTTCGGATGAAAACAGGTATTTCGTACTCTTTCTACGGTATGAAACAAGCGGACGGCATGCATCGTCGTTTAATGTTGCGCGGTTACGAAAACGAGGCCATAAGCAACACGAATAAAGTTTACCCACTATCGCATTGGAAAAAGTCGGATGTACTTGCCTATATAAAAGCGAGACGTCTGCCAGAGCCTATTGCATATACCAACGAGGCGGGAAACGGATTATGGTTCGATGCCAAGTGTTTCGACTACCTGCGTCGGCACTATCCGCAAGACCTCGAAAAGATTTACAAGGTATTCCCCTTGTCCCGAAATATATTACTCAGATATGATGCAGAAAAAGCAGCAGCCCAAATACAGACAAAGTGATACGGTCGTAATCAGGCGGTCGCAAATTAACTTCGCCCCATACAATCCCCGAAAGGAAGATCCCGAGGTCATTCGGAAACTCAAAAAGAACTTCAAGACCGTAGGCTATTTGGGCGGTATCGTATGGAATCGGTTGTCCTCCTATCTTGTGTCGGGGCATAAGCGCGTGCAGACGCTCGACATCATCAACGGATATGACGGGACATCCGAAACGGATTATGAAATCAAGGTCGAAGCGGTAGAGCTGGACAACAAGACCGAACGCGAACAGAATATCTTCATGAACTCACCTTCCGCAATGGGCGAATTCGACATGGAGAAAATGAAAGTACTCGTACCGGAGATCGACTATCAGGCCGCCGGCCTCTCCGAAGCGGACATGAACATATACGGCATATCGGTTATGCAGGATGAAATGAGTGCAGGGCTGGCCGATACGCTGGATGATTTCGAGGAGATGCAGCGGCCCTTCGAAGAAAGAAAAGCGGCGGTCAAGGAGATGAAGGAGCAAATCCGCCAGCAGGCAGAGCAGAAGGCCGAGGACATCGAATCTTATGTAATGATAAACTTCAAGTCCTATCGGGCAAAATCGTCCTTCATGTTGCGCTTCGGATTCGGGCCGGACGACAAGATCATCCCGGGTGAAATATTCGCTGATATGGTCGAACGGGTGGAATAACTACAAAAACTACGCTATAAAAAATGGCAATGCCCTCAAAAAAACCTACTATAGACGTGTTCCGCAAGGTGGCAAACGCCTGCGGTGGTATTTTATCGGATATCGCTGCAAATATCGGCGTAGAGCGCAGCACGGTTTATACGTGGTGCGAGGAGGATATGGCATTCAAGCAGGCCCTCGAAGATTCCCGCGAACGGTTCGTCGATCTGGCCGAAAGCAACCTGCGTAAGCTGGTGGCTGGTGTTCCCGCCATCGAGAAAGACGAGAACGGCGAAAAACGGTTTGCGGGCTGGATCGAACGTCCATCCGAAACCGCGATCATTTTCACGCTAAAGACCCGTGGGAAGAAACGGGGGTATATCGAACGGTCAGAGATTACGGGAGCCGATGGCGCCGATTTAATTCCGCCCCGCACACTCTCTCCCGAGGAAGCTAAGCAATATGGGCTGAAACTTAACGAAGAATATTGACGCACTCCCCCTATTCGCGACATTGACATAGAGCGGACTTTTTGCCTATCCGGTACGCTGAACTTCACCCGTTATATGTTCAAGCATAAGACGGGAATGCGCTTTATTGTCGGCGATCATCACCGCCAAATATGCGAAACTCTCGACAAAGTGGTACGGGGCGATATAAAGCGGCTCATCATCAATATCGCCCCACGATACGGGAAGACCGAACTCGTGTCGAAAAATTTCGTCGCTTACGGGCTGGCGCTAAATCCCCGCAGCAAGTTTATCCACCTCTCTTATTCAGACGACCTCGTTCTCGACAACTCGAAAGAGATCAATGAAACGGTGCAATCGGACTATTATCAACGGTTGTTCCCCGAGGTCAGCGTTGAATCGAAGAACGCGAAGAAGTGGTACACCTCCGCCGGCGGCGGACTGTATGCCGTAAGTGCGGCGGGGCAGGTTACGGGTTTCGGCGCAGGCCAAGTGGATGATCCCGACAGGGAGCGGCGCGAAATGGGCGATTTCATTCCGGCGTGGGAAAGCGACTTTGCGGGGGCAATCGTCATCGACGACCCTATCAAGCCCGAGGACGCCCTGTCCGAAACGATCCGCGAGCGCGTGAACAATCGTTTCGAATCTACAATTCGCAATCGTGTGAACTCCCGCAATACGCCGATTATAATCATCATGCAGAGGTTGCACGAACACGACCTGTGCGGGTATCTGCAAGAGATCGAGCCGGAAGAGTGGACGGTATTGTCGTTACCATGTATTTGGTATGACGAAAACGGGCAAGAACATCCGCTATGGGATTTCAAGCATACGCTGGAGGAACTGCACAAAATCAAGAAATCGAACTCCTACGTGTTCGAAACGCAGTATATGCAGAACCCTAAGCCGCTGGAGGGGCTGATGTACGGAGAGTTCAAGACATACGACATCATTCCCTATGCGGCATCCATGCGCCGCAAGAATTACACGGACACCGCCGATACCGGCAGCGACTATCTGTGCTCGATCTGCTATACGGAAACTCCTATCGGCAATTTCGTAACGGACATTCTCTACACACAGAAGCCGATGGAATACACCGAGCCGGCGACAGCCGAGTTGCTGTCCCGCAACAAGACGGAAATATGCTACATCGAAAGCAACAATGGCGGCAGATCGTTCGGGCGCAATGTTATGGCGCAGTGCCGAATGATGGGTAACAACTTTACATCCTTTAACCCGTTTACGCAGACGGACAACAAAAGGGTGCGCATCTTCACGCGATCGAACGAGGTACAGAACCTCATCTATTTTCCGACAGGATGGGAGCATAGATGGCCGGAGTTCGCCTCACACATCAAATCATACCGCAAGCAACAGGAGTTCAACAGTCATGACGACGCCGAAGATGCCTTGACAGGAATAATCGAAAAGCGGGGTTATTTCGACAATGGAGAAGATTTAAACAAAGAAGATTTAGGAATTTGGTAAAAATACGGACATGGGATTCATCGACAATCTGCTCAATGCGATAAGGAATAAGTATCTGAATGCAGCCGGCGCTGATCGAGACTTGCTTACACTTATCAAGGATAGAGATATCACGCAAGCGCAAGCCCTCATGCAGAACCGAGACATAGAGGTTCTGCAAGCGATTCAGGAGTATAATCCCGAACTTCACCGCATTATGCGGAAAGCCGACAAGGTGCGTAAAGGTCAAGAGCCTTATCGAACCGAGAAACTGCCTCGTGCACGGCAGAAGTATATCAACGAAGTGGAACTGTTCTTCCTGCTCGGAAACCCCATACGCTGGAAGAAAGTAAACAACGAGGGTTCGGACGAGGCTTTCGAAGCATATAATCAATTTTTGCAGGATACCCGATTCGACGTCACCATGCGTAAGGCAAAGCGCATTGCGGGGGCAGAAACTGAATGTGCCAAGCTCTACCACATCTATCGGGACGAGAATTTCCAACCGCAAGTGAAAGTCGTAGTAATCTGCAAGTCGGAGGGATACACCCTGCGCCCGTTATTCGATCAATATAATAACCTCATTGCATTCGGGTATGGGTACTATCTCAAAGAGGGGGCATCGACCGTCGAGCATTTCGACATTCAAACTCCTGATACAATCTACCGATGCAGACGAGGGACACTCAATTGGGAGGTTACGGCAACACCTAATCCAACGGGGAAAATCAATGTGATTTACTACAGACAGGATAAGGCATGGAACGGCCTCAATCCCCGTATAGACCGCGAGGAGGATATAGACAGCAAAATAGCCGACACAAATAACTATTTCGCAGACCCTATCGCCGCAGCAACGGGCGATGTCGTAGATTTTTTGAAAGGTCGAGCCGACAAGCCCGGGAAAATGATTCGGATGACCGGAGCGGATTCAAAATTCGAGTACATCAATCCACCGACCTCCTCCGAGACGCAGCAACGGGAAAAGGAAGACCTCGCGCGGTCTATTCTGTTCGATACTTTCACACCCGAGTTCACGCCCGAGAAGATGGCGGGACTGGGAACTCTCTCGGGCGAAGCAATCAAGCGAGCGATGGTGTTGGGATATATCAAGCGGGAGAACAACAAGGAGATTTACGACATAGCCGTAGATCGGGAGAAAAATCTTATTCTCGCCATCATGATGAATGTAACCCACATTCATCTGCGTTCCGAGCTTGCTGCTCTAAGAATAGAGCACGAGTTTGCTGAACCATTCAATGAAGATGTTACCGCCCGTTGGGCTGCAATCGGCCGAGCAGTACAAGACGGGGTGATGTCGCTTGAAAAGGGAGTCGAGTTAATGGGAACCGCCGACGATGTAACCGCTGAAATCGAGCGTATAAAGCAGGCAAAGGCAGAGGCATCAATGAGTAATATCATAGAGCCGACATTCTAATCTGAACCTATGGCCGGATTAGATTTGAAAGCCGCCCAATGGGAGCAGCAACATCGAGCGCATGTCGAAGAATATCTTCGACAGATCGACGCTTTGTATGATGCAGCTTCGGAGGAATTGGTTCGTTTGGGCATAGGGTATAACTATCAACCCGAGACCGGCCGACTGTTCACCTTCTCATCAAACAAAAGCCGTCGTAGACAAGCTGATGCCTCGTTATCTTCGTTCCGAGATAAGTTGTCCACGATAATTACTGCCGGAATCGCTACGGAATGGGCTTTTGCCAACGATAAGAATGATTCATGGGTAAAACAACTGTCCGACAATCCGAAAAAAGAGTGGATGCTTCATAATCTCGATGCGCTGGAGGCATTCCAGCAGAGGATGACTTATGGACACACGTTGTCCGAAAGGGTCTGGAGCGTCGCCAAGCAGTTCGAACGACACGTCGAGTTGTCGCTATCGGTCGGCATCAGCGAGGGACGAAGCGCGGCCAATATAAGCAGAGATGTACGCATGTATCTGAATGAGCCGGACAAGCTATTTCGGCGTGTCAGAGATGCGTTCGGCAATCTCACCCTGTCGAAAGCCGCGCAGGCCTACCACCCCGGACAAGGCGTTTACCGATCATCCTATCAGAACGCCATGCGTATGGCCCGTACCGAAATAAACAGCGCTTATCGTGAAGCCGACAGTATCCGTTGGCAGCAACTCGATTTCATTGTGGGTTATGAAGTAAAAACGTCCAAATCCCACGCCGCATGGTTGGCGAAAGCATGGTATCCCCGCTTCAAAAAGGGACGGGCGCCACTGGAGATATGCGACGCAATGGAGGGGAAATATCCGAAGTCTTTCAAATTCATCGGGTGGCATCCGAATTGCCGCTGTTACGCTGTCCCGATTATCGCTAACGAAGGCACAGGCAAGGATTGGTGGGAAGATGCGGAAAACGAGATTACGGAACTGCCAAGTGGATTTACGAGATGGATGAAAGAGAATCAAGATCGCATCGAGAAGGCGCAGAAACGCGGAACACGTCCTTATTGGATTGTGGAGAATAAGCAATTAGGCATACCCGATAAAACCAACAAGCCCCCTCGGTAAAGGGGGCTTGTCTGTGGATTACGCATGTTAGCGTTTCGTGCAACCACGGCATCGGACGATTTCAGCGATAAGCCTATCGCCGTCCAAGATAATCATGCCGTTTCGTCGATTGTCCTGCCCCGACTGCTGGCAGTCGCATTCAGTTCTAACCCGCAAGCATTGAAATCCAACCGCTTCAAAGGTTTTGCCATTTCTGTGGCATTAACCATTACGCTATTCCCTTTCTGAAAGGTAATAGGGCTTCCATTATATTGGAAGACTTGATTTGGATTTGTTAGCATAAACAAAAGATGCGCCTACTACGAGTTGCTAACAAATCCATAGGGTTTATTTGAAGGCGTTTCCGTATCTCCACTCAGTAGACGCAATATCTTATGTTTTGGCAAAAAATAACTCCAAATGGAGATCATGGGAGTTTTGCCGCTCCTATGAATTTGTTAGCGCTATAAAGATAAACAATTTTATAAAAGACCAAAAAATTCGGCAATAAATTTGTTTTGCAACTAAAAAATAGTTACATTTGCGTTGTAAACAAATAGCGATGGGGACAAAAGAAAAATTAATACAGCGCTTTGTGTCACAACCCAAGGATTTCACGTGGGATGAACTTGTTAGGTTGTTTGGCATCTTTGGATATGAAATAAGCAATAAAGGGAAAACAAGTGGTTCTCGTGTGATTTTCGTCAAGGGAGAAAGTTCTTATACGGCACACAAGCCCCATCCTAACAGCATAATCAAAAGCTATGTAATAAAACAGGTGTTAGAGTTCCTTAAAAACAATGAATTGATATGAATACGATGAATTATAAAGGCTACATAGGTAGCATAGAGGTCAGCGAAGAAGATAATCGCCTTTTCGGAAAGGTTCTTGCCTTGCCGCACGATACGATGATTACTTACGAGGGAGAAACAGTAACGGAACTTCGCGATGATTTTCACGGTGCGGTAGATGATTATTTGGCCTATTGCGAAGCAGAGGGCATAGAGTCTCGAAAAAGTTATTCGGGAACTTTGAATGTTCGCATATCGCCTGAAACCCACAGAAAAGTAGTCATACTTGCCAAACAAGCAGGGATTTCCATAAATGCATTCATCAAAGCTGCGGTAGAGAAACAGATTGCGACAATGCTATAATTGACTATATCACTAAACCTTAATACAATCAAACACCCCGGCTATTGAAGGCTGGGGTGTTTGGTTTATAACTCAAAACATTCGAATATCACCTCTTTTTACATTTTATATCAATACTGCTTCCACCCATTTTCATTGTCATTTCGGCAGTATCATTAGTTAAATTATGGATGATATAACGAGCGTATTCCTCTTTCCCTACATAGCAAATGATAGCGTTGTCCATTGCTTTATAAGTTCCACTACCATTCCCAAAATAGCCGTGTCCCGAATAAGTTCCATCAGGATTAAAAGTTGCAGATGCGTGAAATTGGCTAAATATTGATGAAGTAATATCTAACCACTTACCGTCATTTTTAATATGGGTAATGTCCCATGTTCCGTATATGGCATCGCCATATTTAAATTGAGTGTCGTTGTCATCCGAGCACCCCATAAAAGCTACAGCAGCAACTGCCGCGAATAAAAGTAAAACCTTCTTCATATCATTTAATTGTATTGGTTAGGTGCTACAAAGTTACGAAATTTCCCCCCCCCACAAAATTTTTGCAAAATTTTCTTCGATAACTCTTGCATAATGTGCCGAACGTGGCGAATTTTGTCGCTGAGGCTGTGAAGTGGCAGCCCACCGAACATAGAACGAAATGACGCATGACTATGGTCATGGTTAGTTTAGGTGGGTCTGTTGGCATTGGCTGACAGACCTTTTTTGATACGGATAGAATGATTTATCCCAAAACATATAGAACGAAAAAACATGAAAGAGAAAATTCTCGCAGCTCTGAAAACCAAGTATTCCAATTTGGGGTTCGGCGCAAAGGCTCTGGATGGAGTAGCCTCCATTCTGGAGAAATCCGTTACCGATGAATCGCAGATCGAAACCGCAGTCGGCGGGGTCGAACCTTTCCTGAAAGTTTTTCAGTCCGATGCCGACCGCGCACGTACCGATTACAACGCGCTGAAAGGACAGTACGACGAGCTTAAAGCGAAGGCCGAGGCATCAGCTGCCGCAGGGGGCGGGCAGGGTAAAAAGACCGAACCCGACGATGAGGAGCCTGCGTGGTTCAAAGCCTACAAAAAGCAACAGGAGGAGCGTTACAATGCCATCAAGACAGAGAGCGATACTCTGAAAGCGGAAAAGGCCAAGACCGAACGCATGAACCTAATCACCGCAAAAGCCAAAGAACTCGGTATTCCGGAGTGGCGCATGAAAGAGGGATTCGTCATCGCCGAGGATGCAAACGAAAAAGCGATCGGCGACTACCTCGCAAACGTACAGAAGAATCTGGTTACCGCAGGGCTGGAGGGGAAAGGTTCGGGATTCCCCATGTCCACACCCGAAGCGCAGGGCAAAGAACTCGCAAAGGCGTGGGCCGAAACACTTCCGGACAAAGAGTAATCAAAACGTAAAATCATGGCAATCGTATTTGAAAAAACAAAAGTAAAAGGCGGTTTCCCCGTATTCTGGCGCGGTGAATTTGCCGTATTGCCGGGGGACTTCAAACTGAAGGGAACCTATCCCGAGGGGACTAAGATTCCCAAAGGTACGCCGATCAAGCTCGACTTCGACAACATGGAATGCTCCGTATGTAAGAGCGCACGTGTTCTGTCGGGCGGCACAACCGCTGCTCCGCATGTCCAAAAGGGCTCCATGCTCCAAGTCGGAGATACGGTCAAGGTTGGCGAGGCAAACTCGACCGTGAAAAGCATCGACACGAAGAATGCGGATTACGACGTGATCACCTTCGCAGCGGCGGTAACGGGAGCGACCGAAGGTGTGGATGTCCTTTCGGACGACAACCTGCCCGATGCAGTTGTCGAAACCGATATGGTCTATTCCGCCGATAACGGATTCCAGACCGTATCGGCCGGGTATGCGGGTATCATCCTCAAGGATGTAGCCTATCCCGTCCCCGCCGCGTGGCTTCAGGGCTACAGTCTGAAGAACAACCCCGAAATCAAGTATGTACGACAGTAAAAGAGGAGGTGAACAATGAACGACGTGTTTTATTCATCCATTTTCGGCGAACTGACCAAACAGGTACAGATTCGCATCGATGCCGCCTCGGAACTGCGTAAGCGGCTGTTCGACCAGAACATTTACGAGCGCTTCCTCGACTGGGACACCCCTACTGTCGGGTTGAATTTCGAAGAGTTGATCGGCTCGTACAATTTGAGCGTCGCCGCTGCAACGCTCGACTCCAAAGGTAAGGAGCCTATCATGGGAACTGAGGGGCTGGAAACGATCAAGCAGAAGGTGCTAACCCACCAGATGTCTTATTCGATGCCCAGCGAGGAGTATCGCAAGGTGTTGCAGATTCTCGATTCGCGGATGCTGTCCGATTCGGACAAGACGCAGCAACTCATCAATCTGATGTGGAACAACGTTACGAAGGTCGTGAACTCCGTACAGTCGAAACTGGACATCATCTTCCTCGGAGCGTTGTCGAACAAGGGTGTATTCACGTTCGACGCGACCAACAACCCCGAGGGCGGCGTTCGAGGTACGATCGACTACAAAATGCCGTCCGAGAACATTGCCACCGCAAAAACGTTATGGACGGATGGGGATGTCGAAACGGTCGATACACTGGAAGACATTCAAGCTATCCTCGACGCAGCGCAGGACAAAGTTACGTTCGACCGTATTCTGCTCTCGCAGAAACGCCTGTCGTACATCCTCCGCAACAAGAAGATGAAGCTGGCGGTATTCGGCAACGACAAGTCGTCCACGCCGCTTCTGTTGGCCAATCTGAACGAGTTCATGCGTTATAACGGATTCCCGACCTTCGAGGTTATCCGTCGCATGACCCGCATCCAGAACAATGGCAAGCTCGTGGAATATTCGCCGTGGAACGACAAAAACCTCGTTTTCGTGCCGTCGGGCAAGCTGGGCGTCATCAAAAATGCCTACGCCGACAACGAACTGCGGCAGGAGCCGGGCGTAACCTACTCCAACTACGGGCGCATCCGCATCTCGCAGTGGGGCAAGGGCGAAACCGACAACTCCAACGGCGTGGAGTTCACAAAGGCGCAATCGCTGTCGCTTCCGGTTATCACCGAGATCAACGGAATCTATTCGCTGACCGTAGAATCGTAATTCTATGACGAATTTGGAGGCAATATCGGCAAGCCTGTATCCCTATGATGTAGATCAATTTCTCAAAGAAAAGGCTTGCATCGACGAGGGGATAGATGCTCAAGCAGACTATACGGCAACCGACAAAATCAGCGTGGCAAAGGCCGCAATCGCCATCATGCAAAATCTTATTGTTCTCATGAACGAGAGCAACGGGGGCTATTCATTGTCGTACAATACCGACGGGCTTAAAGAGCACATATTCTACCTCGCAAAGGAGAACGGCCTAACCGATATTGCCGAAGAGTTCGATACCCGATCAAGAATCACAGATATTTCCGACCAATGGTAAGATTCCCCTATACGCTCGAAATGTGGTACGAGGAGGACGCCACGCAGAATCCCGACGGTTCGTGGACCGAAGGCGTGCATGAATGGCGTGTCGTCGGCCGATGCAATGCCCGTCAGAACGGGCAGGCGCAGCAGATCAAAGGACAAAACGGGGATGCCTTCCTCTACACTTTCGAGGTTACTATGCCGGCAGATACGCAACCCATTCCTATCGGGACCAAGGTGCGCATATTCGACAGCCGAGGATGCAACATCTTCGATCGTTCGCCGCACACCGAAGCAAAACCCAAAGATAGGGATACGGCATCGTATCCGGTTCAGGGATTCTACAAAAGCGGACAGCGTTACGAAGACACAAGACTATGGCTCTGAAATGCACCAACTGGCACGAGGTGGAACTCGAATTCATACGAGCTAAGGAGGAGTATGACCGGAAAGCGGTCGAGTGGCTTTCAGTGCTCGGGGAGCGGGTGGTAAAGTATGCTCGCGAACACGGCAGCTATACCGACCGCACGGGCAATCTCCGCAACTCTATCGGGTATGTCGTGGTGCAATATGGTCGTATCGTAACCGAGGATTTCAGCATCGGGAGTGGACACGGAGAGGCAAAAACGCAAGCCCGTGCCTATGCTCTCGAAGTGGCCCGCAATCTTCCCGCAAACAAAACCTATCTCGTATGGGTGGCCGGTATGGAGTACGCGAAGTATGTCGAGGCGAAAGGTTTCGATGTGCTTGAAGGCTCGGGCAACTGGATCGAATCTACTGCAGAGAAACTCAAAGCGGAATTCGTGCGATTCTTAAAATCGAAGGAGAAATGAATCTGACTTCTACGGAAATATTCAGACTTGTCTGGGATCGCATTCGGGATTCGTCTTTGGGTAAGGCGGTGTCGACAATGTATGCGGACCACTACCCGAATAATCCTTCGGGGGAATTCATCGTCATAGGTTCGTTGTCGAATATCATCGGAGATTCGCAGGTGGCGACGGTAAATGTAAACATTTATGTGCCGGACACAACGCCGACGATCGGTCGAGAAGAACAACGCTATCCCGATCGCAACCGTCTGGATGAACTTACCCGCATCGCTTTCGATTCGCTGGGGCACTACCCCATCGACGAGCGTTGGTTTTTCGACGCGAGCGATGAAACTCTCATCAGTGAGGAGAGCGTCTCCTACACTTTTTCAAACATTAAAGTAAAACTTAAAAAATACTGACATTATGCAACTTGTAGGTCTCAATTCCTGTCATGCAGGCGATCCGTTGCCCAAAGGCGTAAAAGACACTGGCGCCGAAGCATTGCTCAAAGCTCTGAAAAAGATTACCCAACCCTACAACGGTGGCGTAACTCTCAACTTTTCCAACCCGACGAGCAACAAATTCTATCGAGAAGGAGAGGCCGATCCGTTTTTCTCCATGCGCGACCCGACGTCGGGCACCAAGGAGATCACTTGGACCGTTGCCGACTTCGATGATGCCACGCTGGAATTCTATTTCGGCACTACCGAGCCGGCGAAGGGCGAACTGTATGAAGGGACAAAAGCCTTTGTATTCGACTCTAAGAGTGGAGGGTCTTTGGCTTTTGCCCGTCTGAAGTACACAGCGTCACTTACAGGAGCAATGAACACCAGCGACCCGCTCCAGATCGCCGTCTCTGCCGATGTATTGGCCCCCGATCAGGGCGGCGTCGCTTGGTGGCCGATTGCTACCCCTGAATATACTGAAGCTTCGGCCCTCAAAAGCAAAGGGCTCTGAATCCTCTTCATCCCGCCGGAAAGCTGACGACTTACATCGCGGAGCAAGACTGCGGGCGGGAACAAATATTTCAATAAAATGGACGAACAAACTCTCGTTGATAAACGTGCGCTCGATGCATTGACAGAAAACTACGAATCCTTCACGCTTGAAGATAAGGATGGCCATGAGGCTGAACTCCATCTTTATCCACTTCAACTGGGGCGACTGGCTATGATAAGCCGCCGTCTTATCAACCTTGACATGGCGCTTTCTGGAAATGCCGAAAACGATGTGATGAAAATGTGGCGAATTTGTGCCGACAAGCCGCACGAAGTCGCCGAAATCATAGCTATTGCAACCTTACGCACAAAATCGGATGTTGAAAATGAGCTCAAAGCCCGGACAGAACTTATCGAATGGTCCCCGACGATGACTACGCCAGCTCTTTCGAATATTCTATCTTCTATCGTTTTCAAATCGTATTACGGGGATTTTACGATCGCTATTCGCGCATATATAATAATTTTTCATATACCAACATAATATACTATTTATCAACAATATATATGCACTTATTAGCTCTAAACACATTCTATTGCACATATAATTTGCATACAAAGTTCGAATATATGACTTTTTTAGGGTAATATTCCGCTTGTATTTGGGCATGAAAAAAGGCGGTGTTTCCCGCCTCCTTTCATTCATATTCCCCTCCCCACCGACGACGCTCATACCGTTTGCAATATGCGGCACTTTTCAGCGTCATTCGGCGGAGATGTTCACATAATTCCGCCGCTGTCATATTGAACGTCTGTACGCCCTCGGATGCAATATCATCACGCCGGCCGCCTCTCCGTTTGATTGGTCGTTCGTCCATATCCCCGAATTTTTCGTATCTTTGATTGGTCGAGAATCAAAGAATCGGGGAGGGGTGGCCGTTGGGGCACCCTTTCTATTTTCAACCGTTTTTTGCCGTTTTATCGGGTTGCGTCCCGGCCCATTTAAGCGCGCATTCTCGTAACTGTTCATCTGTGATCTTAGGAAATAAATCCGGCTTGTCTGTTATTGCTTTATGTTGCGGGCGTCCGTCGTAATCGGGCAATTTTTCCGCCCATTCCATTGCTGCGCGTTTCGCTTCTTCGTCAGTGCCGGCATCGTATTTTTCCACGTGTTCCATAATCGTATTATTCGATATATTCAAGTGCCTCAAGATTGACGTTGGACACCTTTCCGTCCTCGGTCAGATATAACAAATTTCGATACCCGCCGCCCTCGGCGCCGATTCCTGTATGAATGTATTTATGTTCGGACGCAAATGCGTTGAGGTTGTCGATAGCCTGTTTCACGGCCTCACAAAGAGCCATCGCCCGCCCGCGTTTTTCTGTTGCGGCGATAGTGTATTCATTCTCTTTTTCTTTGATCCACGTATCCGATAATACGACGGCGTGTTCATTGATTGCAAACGCATCGAGTTCAAGCGGATTCGTTGTCCCATATCTAACCGCTCGCTGAACGACTTTTGCAGAATCTTCGATAACTCCCTGTAAATGCGCATACGCTTCCTTAATCGCCTTGTCGCGCATATACGGGATTCGTATCTTTTTGCTATCCTCTCGTGCGAGCCTGTCGGCGGCACTTTTGGTTTCCGCACATTGATTATCGGCAAGGTCTTTAATCACATTGTCGGCAATCTCCAATCCGGAGCTCCTGAGTTGTTCGACCGCAGCCGATAGCGTGGGCAACACCTGTTCGTGTATGGATATTAAATCCTTTAATCCTTGTTTTTTGATTGATTCCATGTTTTCGTGTATTAATATTCGCTTTCAAGTTTCATTAAGTATTCCCGGGCTTCTTCCGGCGTTAGTGTACGCGGCGGTAGAATATCCGCCCCGTTCGCGCCTGTTATTTCCTGTCGCTCCACATATCCGCGCTTCTTGCCCCGTGTCTTTAGCGTAAAGATGATCGCTGTTTCGGATGGCTTTTCGATCCAACCCGCGAACTGCTTTTCGCCGTGATCATCTATTTCAAATTTCGGGACGCCTTGAATCAGCGTCCGCAAACGGTTTTCTGCCATATCGAGTATTTTCTCCCGTGCTTCATCGAATACTGCGCTAAACTCGGGGTCATTTTTAAGCCACCCGTATAGTGTAGATCGCCGGATGTTCAATGCGGCGGCGATGTCGCCTGCGATACCCGCCTTTGCTTCGCATACCTCGCGGAAAATATCGATTGTCGGCTTTTTGCCTCGGTTCTTTTTTATAGTGTCCATTTTGTAAGGTTTGTGCTTTTTATGTGTGTTCAACTTGTATAGTTTGCCTTTTTTCATGTGTCGAAGCTGCAAGCCTCCAAAGTTTACGGGCCAATACTTTAGCCTGTTTCGGGCTGAAATGCAACATAGCACAATCACCCTGTATGAAATCCGTGTCGTATTCGGAACAGTCCGGAACGTACAAAATAATTTCATCGTCGCCCTTGTGCTCGCCGCAACAATCAGTGATCGTGGTTCGCGCCCGGTCGAGTTTTAATCCAATGCCGTTAAGGTTTTCAACCTCTTTAGGTTTGCCCGCCGGTTGCTCTTTTCCATTTTTTTTCAGGTCGTGTGTCATAGATTTTGATTATTAAAACAGTTGTTTTTCTGTTGAATATCGGTTGTTTTCACAAAGCGTTTATGATGCACGGTATCTGCCCGCATCGAATGCGTTCGATATGTAGAATGCGATTTTATCTGCGGTTCGCTTATCATCACCCCGAATACAGAGGGCCGTGCCAAAACCGAATTGTGAACTCGTCGGGTAATATGCGTATAGATTCCCGTCCCTGTCTCTGGCTTTGGGTGCTTTGAACACCTCGTAATAGGTCAGCCCTTCGGAGGTGGTCCGCCTGTAACAGTACATACCGTTGGCCTCGTTGTGGGCGATTTTCACAAACTTGTCGCCGTACTTCGTAAACTCGTCCCGCAATGGCGGGCAAAATTTGCTTTGTCTGCTATCCGTTTTCATATTTTTTCGATTATCTTTCCTGTTGTGGGCACTTGTTCCACCCGGGTGTTTTCATGCGCTGAAATCAAAAAGGTTTGTTAAAACGGCTCATCGTCGGCCACGGCCGCCCCGCCTTCGTAGTCGGTTATGCGGGTCAAGCTCTCATTATGCCGGAAGCAAATATCACCTGTCGCGCCCTCGCGGTTCTTAGCGATATGTAGCACCCCGACCCCCGCGGAGGAAATAGACCCGTATTTTCCCGCCTCGATGGTTTCGGCACCATACACCGCCGGGCGATCTATGAAAATTACCATATCGGCATCCTGTTCGATCGCTCCCGATTCCCGGAGGTGGGACAATTTCGGCGTTTTGTCGTCCCGTTGTTCCTCGACCTTGCGGGAGAGTTGCGACAGCAGGATAACCGGCACATCGAGTTCCTTTGCGAGCAGCTTTGCCGCCCGGCTGGCGGCGGCGATCTCACGCTCGCGGTTGGTGTTCGGGTTGCGCATTGCGGTATCGACGAGCTGGAGGTAGTCGATAACGACCATCCCGCACCGTCCCCGGCGGTGCATCGCCTTGCATTGCGAGCGGATCGAGTTCATCGAAATGTTCGCCCGGTCGTTGAGGTAAACCGGCATCGCCGAAAGGTTCGCGCCGGCCTGTTCGAGACGCGACCACCCCGGCCCGTCAACATTGCCCGTGCGGAATGCCGTCGGGGCTATGCCGGAATCGCCGACCAACATACGCCCGGCCAACTGCTCTGCGGGCATTTCCAACGAAAATATACACACCGGAATCCCGGCAGCAGCAGCGGCCCGGGCGAAGTGAAGCATTACGGCCGATTTACCCATACCCGGACGCCCGGCCAGCACGATAAGCTGGCCACCCCTCCATCCGCCCGTAAGGGCATCGAGGCGCTGCAAGCCCGTAGGAATCCCGATGCATTCTCCGGCCTGCACAGCCCGTTGTCGCCGTTCGAGGTTGTCGATAGTTTTCCGCACGACCTCTGAAAGCGGCGCAATTTCGTCGGCGTGTGCTGCTGTGGCCGCAATAGTCGTTATCTCCGTTGTCGCCCAATCGAGGATACCGTCGGGATCGGAAGAGGCTCGGACGGCAAGCTCATAACCGAAAACAGCCAACCGGCGGCGAATAGCCGTATCGTTAAGTTGCCGGGCGTGGTCCAAAACGTTCACCCCGGAACCCACGGCCGACGTAAGAGAGGCAAGATAGGCGGCCGGGTTGTCGATCTCGGGGAATTGTTTGCAGCGCTGCGCAAGCGTGTAGAGGTCGATTTTCTCGTCTTTGTCATACATCGCCCGCATCACCTCGTAGATTCTGCCGTTTTTCGGGGCGTAGAACGCCGAAATTTCGACGATCTCCGCCACGTCGGACAAGTACTCCGGTTCGAGAATCAAAGCGCCCAAAACGGCTCTTTCGAGTTCGGGCGATTCCGGGAGCGTCAAATCGCCGGAGCGGTTACAGGAAATTGTATTTTCGCGTTTCATGGTTTGGAGTGTTTGCGGGTTTGTTAAATTCGGATTTACGGCGTATCCAATTCCGCGCGGCGGCTTGCCAGTTCTTCATCGGGGATTTACCGGACACTTGCCAGCCGTTCGCCTCGAAATGGTCGTAGAAACTTTCCGCATCCGTATCCGTTCCGTGAATCTTCGAAAAATAATCTTTGACTATTTCGAGCGCGGGGACGACAAACGCCGCGCGTTTGGTAGTCCCTCGGCGCGGCTTGTCCGCGCTTTCTTTACTCTCGTTAGAGAGTTTCTTTATATTCTCATCATCATTATCATTATCATTATCGGCATCCACCGCATTCGATCGTATGCGACCGCATCCGCTTGTATGCGACCGCATCCGCTCGGTTCGCCAACGTTTGTTTGCATTTTCGGAATTTTTATTGCATACATCCGCATATTTGGCCCTGTCGCGGTCTATTTGAGTGCGCATAAGGCCAAACATCGAATATAACACCTCCCTATCGGTCGGTTCTTCTCCGTAGAGCACATAGCGTTTTACTGCATCGTCGATTTTAAGTCGCAAATCCGCTGGAAACGTTAATAACTGCTCCGCCCAATCTGTGTAATACAAAAAATTCGGCTTTTCTTTCTGTTGCATATCTTCCACTGTACGTCGGTTGATAGCCGGCGTCCCTGCACACTCGCTGCGAGTTGCAGGAACTTTTTCCACCTCCGTCATATCCTCAATCTTGATTTTTGGCACTTTTCGCAAGGTCTGACGCACTTTCGGCTTGTATCCTTACAGAAGAGGTCGTTTGCCGTTCCAGCCACGTCAAAAGCTCCTTTTTCGAGAAAACAAGACGCGGCCCTATTTTCCGGTATGGGATTTCGCCCTGAGACTTTTTGGTGTATATGGTTTGAACCGAGATTTTACAGCCGTTATCGTTCAAGAACGCGGCCGCCTCCTCAATAGTAAGATTGTCATTTTCGATGTTTTCCGGTACCGTGTTTTTCTTGGTGTAGGCTTCAAAGGCTTTCGACACGGCTGCCTCGATAGTTGTCTGCAACTGATCGGGCGTAGTTACGATTATTTCTGTCATAACGTCCATTTTTATCGCAAAAACTATTTTTGCAAATACACTGCAAACGTCGCAACGTTCGGCAGATTATGCAAGTGTTGTGTCGTTTTTTATATGTTATTTTTCAACAATTTATCGACATTTTGAGTGAGGTTGTATTTACACCCGTAAGCGGGTTTATTCTTCGCTCTCTATCAAACTTAACATCATCCAACTAACCCCTATAACCCAAGTTGATATAACTACACATTGGTAAGCTATTATAGAGATTGGCGCATCCGAGTTCATAATATAAAAACTGACGAATGCAAGACCGATAAAGCCAAAAAACATAAGAATCGCTAATGCCGTCAATCCTGCCATTTTTAGACAGTTCTTTATCGACTTTTTGATTACCCGCCTAACAGCCTCTTCGGCCGCTTCATCTACTCGGGCATCGGTATAATCTTTCAGCCCTTGAATCAAAAAGCGGGTGCGGTTTAGTATGTCGTTCTCTCGGTTCATGATTGAGGCGGGATTGTGAGTTGATTATCTTTTTTAGTCGGTCTCGACCGCAATACCTCCAATATCACCCGGTCGCCGTCGAGAATCAGTATTCCGTGCCGGCGGGGATCGCCGCCTTTGGTTCGGTGTTCTGCCTCGCATTCGGTGCGGATGCGGACACAACGGAAGCCCGCCGCCTCGAAAGCCGCTCCGATCAGCGATAAATCGCTGCGTTTCGATACATATACTTGCTTGTTCATAGATCAACCTTTGGATTGCGGGTTCGTAACACTTACCAACTGAAACATTGCCTCGGTAGTATCGGAGAAGATGTTGTTGATATTGGCCAGCAAGCATCGGGGAGAGGTCAACTGAAGTGTCTTTCGGCACTCCATGATATTACCATATGGATCCCAAACGCCTCGTATCTTTACACCTCTTACGACCATTGTACCGCTCACGCCCAACACGGTAGTCTTGGTTACATCGCGCAGCACTTTGTCGATCTTGACGGGCAAACCGCACATCGTGCGATATGAGTTGTCGTCAAACATCGTGTCGAAATCGAACTCTTGTGTATTCACTTCGGGGAAAATCATCATCTTATCCATATTATTTTCTGAATTTATAGGTTTGTTTCTTGAATATTGAATTGTAAATGCCGATAAAAGCGTCCTTTAAGTTTGCATAAAAAATAGCTGCATTAACAAAAGCGCAGAATCCCATAAAGAAAGCAGCAAAGCAAAGTGTCAAGACTTTACCAAAAGGAAGTTCATCCATCAATGAAGGATGAGCGAACCTCAAGCTTACCACGTCATTTAGCGAGAGAGCTGCGAGCGCGCAACATCCGACTGCGAATATCAGGCTTACAACACAACTCCAACCGGACAACTCGAAGCAATCGCCGTCCCAGTTCCGAAACCGTGTTTTCATAATGATTCGGTTTTGAAAGTGGATAATACTTCATTTATCATGTCCCGCAAGCGGATGAGGTCCCGCTCGTCCATATCGACGAAATCATCGCCTCCCAGCGATATGGACCACTTTTCGGTGTCGCCGTGCAGACGGTAGTCGTTCGTTTTCATCAGTTTTATATCTGTCATCGTCTTAGTCGTTATTTGGTTGTCGTATTCTGTTCGATTACGCGCCCCATAAGGGCGTGAAGGGCTTTCAACTCCTCGAAAGTAAGGGGATCGCCTTGAAGCACATCAGCTTCGCCCCACCCGAGGTAATAAATGATTTCGGGCGCTTGCCCCGCCGCACTGTGAATCTCGTCGCGGTAAATCTGGATATTAGCAAGGTTGTCGACGGGTTTATTCTGCATCATGATCGTTAGCTGTTTGAGGGGTTGCAATTCTGTCTAAATCGCACAGCAGAGAATAACTCAGGTAATGATCCTCCAACGTGGAAATTACCACGTCAAGAGGGCCTAACACTTCATTGCGACAGTCAATGACACCACGCGGGTCGGATTCCACTGTTTCGACAAAAGCCGCGCGCAACGATTTCGCATTGTCGAGTACAGACAGCCATTTACGGGTGTTGTCGCTAATCGGGAGAATTTGAATATCGCCCATTGAGGGGCGAGGGGTTCCGTCAGATGCGACGGAGACGACGGGTACGGGCGTACCCTGTTTCTGAGAGTGTAACATTAGATTTAGGATAAATAAAAAAGCCGTCGTAAGGTGTCCTACGCTCTAATGCAAGCGCCGGGGCGTTTCCGCTACCCGCACCATAGACGGCAAATTGTGGATAGAAATAATTCATAGCATTAGATTTAGGATATTGCAAATATAGCCCTTATTTTTGAAACCGCAAGGGCTGGGGCGGTTTTTAATACACCGTTACGAAATTCTCCACCTTGAACGAGCGCCAGCCGCCCGCCTCGACGTCGTAATACCTGACCGTCTGGCCGTCATCGGGGCGCCCCGTCCCTTTGATGGTAGATTCAACATCGTGCAGCGTGCCCGCCGCCTTGCGCAGTGTGCCGTCCGCTTTCTCGTATGCGAACCGGACCACCCCGGCCCGCATCCGCTTCGTCAATCGGTAAAGTGCCCACGCCTTCGAAAGGCACACGGCGAAGGCTTTCCCCGTCGAGCGGAACAACGTCCACGCCCGCCGCATAATCGTTTGTAAATCGTTTCTTTTCATCGTTCTGTTATTGTTTGATTAACGAATATTGCCGCCTCCTTTGAGTGCATCACCGAGCCAGCAAAAAGCCATGATAAGCGATAAAATCAGTGTCATATTGGGATTCGTATTAGTTCAACATCTTATTAAGTAACCGGACCGCCTCTTTGTCCTCGTCTCCGTTCTCATCATATACTGCCTTTACCGTGGTTCTCTCGTATTCTATCCACGAATAGGGAGCTGTCCAATAATCGCCCTTGTCCTCGGCTATTTCGGCCTCGTAGGCAATCACAGCCAAATAGTCGCCGCATACGACCTCGAAGGTCTCGGCCTCGCCGTTCAGTTTCGTAATGTGGTCGGCGGCCTGCTTGGCGATCTGCTGTAATTTGGTGTGCGTTGCGGTGGTCATGGTTGTCGGCTTTATGATAAATGAAAACCCCGTTTTTCGTAAGCGGCCTGCGTATGGTCCTGCAACTTGTCGAAAGAATACGCCCGCACCATAAACATTCTATTGCCCGCAAATCGCACCTTAACTGTATAGCGGCATACTTCATCGCTCGAAAACTTGATTTTGCGGGTTTCGGGATAACGGGCCATAAAGTAGGCCGTAAACTGTTCTTTCTGCTCCGCGGTCAATTTCTTGAAGCTGCGTTTGGTGGTGTTTTGTGTATTCATAATTGTAATATATTTGTATTGCTTTTATCTCTTTTGCTATTGCAAATGTAATATGAATATTTTACATATGCAAACATTTTATCAAAAAAGTGTAAAAAAAATATATTGCAAAAATTAGGGACACCACCCACTATGTAGCACGATTATTTGCATACCTTTATTTTTTGCTTATCTTTGCCGTGTAATATAATCGTATAACATTATGAAAATAGACATCAAAAAGATGTGCAAATCGCACGGGGTTAGTTTGGTATCGTTAGCTGAACGGTTAGGCGTATCGCGTCAGACTATACACTACTACTGCGAACAGGGCGACCGAAACCCCGTATCGCAACTGCAACGCATTGCGGATGCAATAGGATGCAGTGTATCGGATTTTTTCGAGGAAGAGGCGCAGCCGACCCCCCAACCGACAAACACGATCACGTGCCCGAAGTGCGGGACGGTGCTGGAGGTAAAGGAAAAGGACAAATAGTTGCGGTCATGGGAAAGAAAACAGACCAAATAGATGCCCGTAGCCTTGAAAAGGCCCGTACCCTGTTCGAGACGGGAGACATCGACCGTATCGAGGTCGGCACGGTGGCAGGGCTTTGCGAGATTCACCGTTACTTGTTCGGCGGGCTGTACGACTTCGCCGGCAAGGTCCGGACGCTGAACATCGCAAAAGGAGGGTTTCGCTTTGCCAATGCCTTATACCTCGACGCTATTCTGCCCGTCATCGAGAGGATGCCGGCGGGAACTTTTGAGGAAATAATCGCAAAATACGTCGAAATGAACGTCGCCCATCCGTTCATGGAGGGCAACGGCCGGGCCACCCGCATTTGGCTCGATATGATGCTGAAAAAGCGAATCGGTAAGGTCGTGGACTGGCGCAAGGTAGACAAAGACCTGTATTTGCAGGCTATGGAGCGCAGCCCGATCAACGATTTGGAGCTGCGCACGCTGCTCGGCGGAGCCTTGACCGATCGCACGGAGGATCGAGAGGTGATTTTCAAGGGTATCGAGCAATCGTATTATTACGAGGGATACGAGGCATAATATAACAACCCTAACGATATGGAACTACAACCCATCCAAAGCAAGATTTACGAGATACGGGGCCAGCGGGTGATGCTGGACCGTGAACTGGCGGAGCTCTACCAAGTAACCACCAGCGCACTAAACCAAGCGGTAAAACGCAATGCGAAACGGTTCCCGCCCGACTTTATGTTTCAACTTACACATCAGGAGTTTGCAAACTTGAAATCACAAATTGTGATATCAAGTTGGGGCGGTATCCGTAAAATGCCTTATGCGTTTACCGAGCAAGGAGTAGCAATGCTTTCCGGCTTGCTCAATAGCGACGTGGCTATAAATGCCAATATCGCTATTATGCGTGCTTTCGTGGCGATGCGCAACTACATCATGACCACGACGACCGTAACGGCGGAATTATCCGAAATCCGGGCCCGGCTGGCATTATTGGAGCAGACGGGCAAGGACAACGCCGAAGCGGTCAGCGACCTGTCGGAGGATATGCGCCAAGAGCTCGACAATATCTATCAAGCTATTGCGGCATTGTCGATCAAGATGCCGCAAGCCCGAAAGACCGCCCAACCGATAGGGTTCAAGCGAGCGGACACGGAGAAATGATACACACAAGGACGGCACGACGGACGGGGGACCGCTTCGGCGAAGTGAGAGTAACCGAAGTAAAGGGCAAGGCAATGTTCGCGGCAAGCGACGTTGCGCGTGCTTTGGGATATGCACGCCCCGCCGATGCTGTTACCGCCCATTGTAAGGGGGTCGCCATTTTACCGACCCCCTCCACAAACCAGTTTGGCGCGGTAGTCATGCAAGACATGAAGTATATTGCTAACTGATAACACAACGAATTGAGGATGACCTCATTTGAAATGACCCCAGAGGACACCCTAAAACGGGGTATCCCTGACAATCAGGGATTTATGCAACAAACCTCTTTAATCACGGGAGCGGTATAATTATTTGTTATATCGGCCGACTTACAATAGTGATGACGAGGATACGGCGAAATACAGTAAAAAAACGGAATGACCGGCGGAAATAAGATGTGCTCCACTGATCATTCCTAAACAAAAATGAACGTTACCGCAAAGGAATTGTACCGCGGCACATTACGCAAATTGTCGGGTCAAAAATTCGTCAGTAGTACGGCATTTTTCTCCCGTTCCTCCCGCTCAAAGCTGGCCAAATAGTTTTCGGTCGTTTTAAGATTCGAATGTCCGAGACTTTCGGATATGTAGGCAATATTTGCCCCCGAACGTTTTAATACCGTGGCGAACGAGTGTCGCGCCGAGTATGTAGAGAAAGCTCCAAATCCCAACTCTCGGCCCAATTTACGGGTGTATATGTTCATCAACATTGTAAACGCATTGCATCGTTTTCTCAACTCGAATGCGTTTTTTTCCTTTCCCGTGAGAATCGGGAAAATATAATTATCTGCCTTTGGGGGATTGCCCCAGCGGTCGATAACGGCCTGCATCGGAGGGGTGATAATGACCCGTATTTCTTTGTGCACTCTATTTGTCCGTTCCGTCTTCTTTCGGGTAAAACATATTTCCCCGTCGACTATATCACAATATTTCAACCTCGATAAATCGGCCATATTTATCCCATTGCATAGATACATGAAAAGCCAATAATCCCGATATTTTTCTATCGTCTTACTGCCCTTGTAGCGAGCTATTGCGCCTATCTGTTCAAGCGTAAAGGCAAGTTTTCGCCCTTCGCCTCTGCTGATCTCGTATTTACCGTGTCCGAACGGATCTGCGCTCGGCTTGATTATCCCATTCCGGCTCGCATCGAGTATAACAGTCCGAAGCTGTCGCAAATGAATTGAAATCGTCGTAGGCTTTAATCCTCGGGCTTTCTCATGTGCTTCGTAGCGTTTAAGCCATGATGGTGTAATTTCCGAAAATGTTATGTTCTTACCCCCGAAACGCTCGAAAGAAATAAGAGCATCCTTGCACACGTACCACGAACCAGCACGCTCCTCATCCCTAAACATCTGCAAACGCGCCTCAAAAGCTGTGTTTATCGTTCCCGTCGTCGCTCCGGCTAATCGCATATTTAAGGCATCAAACGAGAAATCCCCCATAGCAGTAAGATCCCGCACGAAATCCCGCACGATATTGAAGCGGGTCTCTATTTCCTCCCGAATTTGAACCAGCGATCGCAATTTCGTAGTGGGCAACTTGCGCCACTCCTCAACGGATAGTGTCTTGCTGGTGGTATAATACTTTTGTTTGCGGGCGAATCCAACCTGTACCTTTACGGGATATTTCCCGTCTGCTTTGGGGCGTCTGGTGTCTAATACAGTGAACACCGAAACACAATCTTTGGAATACTTGAACATAGGTCAAAATTTGCATACATTGTACATACAATTTGCATGCAAAGTTAAAGAAACAATCCGAAAACCAAAAAACAACGGTTCGCATTTTTAGGCATTATCCACTGATAATCTGTATTTTTATATGAAATATAAAAATGGGGATAATTCATCAAAAATACTATTATGTATAATATTCGCTCGGTAAAAACGCTTCAGGTCGTAATTACCCCACCGACGGAAGCGGAGCGGATAGCCACTACGGAGGGCGCAGCATCTGGGGACAAATAGATGCGCTTGCAGTCCGTTATCATTGGACGATGGAATACATTCTTTGGGAAATATCATGGGCCAATGCACAACTCATGATTGCCGATGCCCTTAAGATTGATTACAAAAGCAAATCCGAATCCAGCCAACAAAACGATAAACAAACAAGAATTCCTGATATAATCGATTTAGACGATCCCGATTCGATGAATACGCTCCTTCTGATGGCAGGAGGCAAACGATAACGAACGAAATGACTTAATATGCTTGACGAGATATTAAAATCCGCATCCGCACTTGGTGCTTGCGAACGGCTGCATAAGGTGAAAAATTTTCATTCTCTGGCCTCGCTGTTTTTTTCGCCGCAAGGACTTGAATTCTGTCAGAAAAACAATTTCCCGTCGCTGAGAATATTTCAGGCACACAAAAATGAAATAAGCGGCAATGACATGTATACAGATTGCGGTTTCATCAAACTCGACAAGCGAAAATACATTTGTTTAGTCGGAAACACTTCTGCCGAAATAGAGGCCTCGGGTGTCGAGTTCGTTCATACCGTCGTGCTCATGCACGGAGCCAAAGCCACGATCAATGCTTCGAATTATGCCGTACTGAAGATAGTCAACATCAGCGGTTCAGAGGTGAAAATAAACAGAGATAATACCGTCGTCGTCTTATGAGTATCAATCTAACTGTCGTCATTGATAACGAAGAGGCGGTTCGCAAGTTCAAGGAACTCCAAAAGACGGCCAAAACGGTAACCTCAAGTGTTATTACCGATTCCGACCGGATGGATGCTGCCATGAGACGCATCGCGACAACACTCGGACAAATAGGTGTCGGGGCTTCGCTTGTCGGATTGGTAAAGCAAATCGTACAGACCCGCGGTGAATTCCAGCAACTCGAAGTGGCTTTTACAACGCTACTGCAAAGCAAGGAAAAGGCCGACGCGCTGATGGCGCAGATGGTCGAATTGGCCGCTAAGACCCCATTCGACCTTCAAGGCGTGGCGAGTGGGGCACGTCAGCTTCTCGCATACGGATTTGCAGCAGAAGACGTTACCGACGTGCTTACCCGGCTGGGTAATGTGGCTGCCGGGTTGGGCTTGAATCTGCAAGACCTGACGTGGCTGTACGGTACCACTGCCGTACAGGGGCGGCTGTACACGCGGGACGTAATGCAGTTCCAGAGCCGAGGTATCGACCTTGCCGGGGAGCTTGCCACGATGCTGGGCAAGACCCGCGCCGAAATCTCGCAGATGGTTACAGAAGGTAAAATCGGCTTTCCCGAAGTGCAGAAGGCCATCGAAAACATGACCAACGAGGGCGGCAAGTTCTATAATCTGATGCAGGAGCAGTCCAAGACCATTACGGGCCTCATCTCCAACCTCGGCGACGCCATAGATGTTATGTTCAACGACATAGGCAAATCGCAAGAGGGTGTCATCACGGATGTACTCAAAGGCACGATTTCGCTCGTCGAGAATTACCAGAAAGTATTGGATATTCTGATCCCGCTGGTATCTGCTTATGGGGCATACAAGGCAGCGCTTATCGGCATAGCCGCCGCACAGAGGGTACGAACTACGATAGCCGCCACACAGGCGATCTGGGAGCAGTCCAAGGCATTGACGGCTGCCGCTCGTGCCGGACGGGTTTTCAATACCGTAATTAAAGCAAATCCTCTGGGGCTGTTTCTGAGTATCGTTAGCGGAGTTGTAGCCGCTTTGTCGGTCTTTGTCAACAGGACGGACGAACTGAATCGTGCGATCGGCGAAAACGAGCAAGCCATAATCAACGAAGGCAAGCAGGTCAATGCGCTCGTTGCCAAATTGACCGATGCCAATACGGCGGAACGTGCGAGGAAGGAGGCTTTGGAACAACTCAGAAGTCTCCAGCCGGAGATCGTGCGAGGTGTCGACAACGAGGCCGAGGCGACCAAAATATTGACCGAACGCCTTGCCGCTTACAACGAAGAGCAAGTAAAACGTCTCGTCCTTGCTCGAAAAAACGACGAACTGTCCGCCGCTGCCCAGCGCTACGACGATGCGCGAGCCGAGGCTCAGGAGAGAGAATTGACGGCACAAAAACAAATTGAAGAATTTCAAGCAAGGATCAATAGCGGTCGATTTTATCTAAAGGATACACGAAACAAACGAATTAAGCCATCGGAAGATGCTATAAAAGAATATGCACAGCAAGTTAGTGAGGTTATTGCTTCTGATGTACCAATAACAGAGAAAGCAGCCTCATTGATAAATTTATATGATCCTCGTTTGGGGCGGCTGGATTTAGATCGAGAACGATATGACTTGAGCCAAACTATAAGAGATATAGAAGAGCAAAATCAAGAAGTTGCGAAAGCTAAACTTGATTATGATTCTACCACCCGAGAAGTTGCGGATACAGCGCGTCGTTTGGGATTAGCCATATCGGAGGGAACAGGGAAGGTGACCGAAGAAACGTTCGCATCACTTGACAAAGAAATAAAAGCCACCCGCGAACGTCTCGCAGCCCTGAAAAAAGAACTCAAGGAGCTGCAAGAGGGGATACGACCCGAAAATGCGGGTAAGGATTTTACGTTCGCCGGCGCCATCGAATCGAAAAACAAGGAAATAAAAACAACCGAAGGAACTCTTGCCACCCTCACGGGGTATGACCCCAAGCAGGTCAAAAAAACCACCGAGGCCAAAAAAAAACTATCGGATCAAGTTCTGGCCAACGATATGGCCCTCGAACAGTCGCGCATCGACATCATGCGTGAAGGCAAGGCCAAAGAGTTGGCCGAGATAGACCTTCGCACCCGGCAAAAACTTGCCAAAATCGACGAGGAACAGCAGAAATTAAAAGAAGCCCAAGGCACACCCCTCACAGAAGAACAGGAGAATAATTTCGAGCAGCAGCGTAACAACATTCGAATCGAAAGCATTCATGACAAAGCAAATATAAAGCTTAAATATGCTAAAGAACTGGATTCTTTCTATAAGCAAATTACCGATGCGGCACTCACGGAAGAAGAACGACGCATTCGCGGGATCAAAGACAAATACGAAGGATTTCGCGAATGGCTCCAAAATGCATTCAAAGCCGGCAATATAGACTTGGGACAATTGTTCGACTTCGAAAATCTAATCGATCGCTCCGAACTCGCGGAAAGTCTTCAAGCAGTTGTAGACGAATACGGCGGAGCTTCGGACAAGATTGCAAAAATAAGCCAGAAAGCAGAAAACGCTCGTAAAGCGGCCCGCGAAGGCGGACGCATGGACCTTATCTCGCAAATAGACAAGCAAGAGATTCAGGAAATCGGCAAGATCAAAGCCGATGAACTGATGAAAACCGATGATTGGATCAACCTCTTTCAGAATCTCGATGCTTTGTCGAGCAAGGAAATACGTCGGATCATCGACAACATCAACGCTCAACTCAAAAATGCCGATCTTGATCCGATCAACCTCAAAACCGTAACGGATCAGCTTCAGGAAGCATCTGATAAAGCTGCGATGAAGAATCCATTTGCAGCTGTTGTAACCGGATTCCGGGATTATAAAACAGCCATGCAGGAGGCTATTCGTCTGCGTGAGAAATACAACCAGACACAACAGGAATCAGATAGGCAGGCCGCTGATCAAGCCGAGTTGGAAGCTATCATAAAAAAGCAGAAGGCATGGCAAAACGTAGCCAAAGCGCTTGATGCCGCCAACGCAGTAATAGAGGGTGTATCCTCTATTGCCACGGCTATGGGTGCCGACGAAGATACGGTCGCCGTCATTAACGATATAGCCGGCGCAGTCGGAGGTGCGGCACAAGCTGTCGCGGGATTTGCCTCAGGAGATATCGCCGGAGGCATTCGCGGCGTATTTTCATTTTTGACAAGTGCATTCAGTTTATTCAGTGGCGATCGCAGGCACGAACGAAACATTAAAAGGCTTCAAGATCAGATCGACGCTCTTCAAAAATCATATGAAGATCTCGGAGACGCCATTGAAAACGCATACTCATATGACGCTTCAAGCATGATTCTGCAACAAAACGAAATGATTGATCAACAACTGAAATTGATCGAGCAACAGATTGCAGAGGAAAAATCGAAAAAGAATCCGGATGAAGATGCACTCGAAGCCTACTACGAACAGATGGACGAGCTCAGAAAACAGCAGGAAAAGAACAAGGAATTGGCAAAAGACGCGATCTTCGGCGAAGACATCAAATCCGCAATCAATAATTTTGCAAATGCTTATGCCGATGCATGGGCCGCAGGAGAAGACCGAGCAAAGTCGATGAAAGACGTCGTAAAAAATATGATAAAAAATGTTGTCATAGGCATGTTATCTAAGGACTTAGCGAAAGATGTAGAAAAATTACGAGCTAAATTGGCAACCTTCCTTTACGACGGCTTCCTCGATCCCACAGAGGAACATATCGTTAACGACATAATCGACGATATGGTAGATAAAGGTGAAAAATACGATCCGATTTTGAAAAAATATTGGGGAACCGAAGACACGCAAAATGCCGCCTCCAAGGGATTTCAAGCGCAGTCTCAAGACACGGGCAATGAACTGAACGGGCGTTTTAGCGATATGCAAGGCAAGATGAACATTCTCGTCAACGGCATGGATATGCTTCGTTCGATTAACATGGATACACGCAATGCGACTTTCGATATGCGCGATATTATGATACAGTTGAATGGAAATGTGGCCGATATTCGGACCTATACTCGGATTCTGCCTGAAATGGCCGAAACGCTCACCTCGATGAATCGGAAACTCGATAATTTGTAACAAATGATGGAAACGCAAGAAATAACGATCAACAAAAAGCTCCTGTCGGATTTTGGAGCCACTCTTTTGACCGGAGCCTATGCCGCTCTACTCACCCCGCCGGCATTGAAGGATTTCGTCGAAAACGACGACCCACTGAAAAATGGTACGGAGATAATCGTACCAGAGACACCCATGGTCAAGGAAAGAGACGTAACTCTGACGTTTTTAATCAAAGGTTCGAATTCATCGTCTTTCTTTACCAACTATAATGCCTTCATCGCCGAATTACATAAAGGGACAGTGGTAATATCCGTACCCGATCTGGGACGCAGTTTCCATTTACTGTACAGCAACAGCACACAGTTCGAAAACTATCAATTGAATGCTTGTAAATTAGCGGTAAAATTCCGAGAACCTAATCCCGCGAATCGTACAACCGGATAATAATAGATAAGTTGCTATGCAATAATTCCGTTAGAATAAGATTACCCCTGTCCGGCACTTTACTCCGGCAGGGGTTAAATCGTAACGATGCGTTAATCGCTTTGTATTTTTCAGATAAGTTGCAGTTCTTCACCAATCTTGCGAATTTCGCTTTTTATCATCTCCATACGCTCCTTTGACGGATGTTTAGTCCCACTGATATATTGTGCTAAAAGACTTTGAGCCAGCCCCAAACGGCGTGCGATTGCCGAAGCATTCAATTCCGGATGTTCGACAAATATTCTGTACAAAGAGTTCCGTTCTTTTTTCTCAAAAAAGCCGTCGAAACTTAAATCTTCGTCGATTTCAGGCCAATATATTCCGAAAGCATTCGTTTCGAAATGTTCTCGCTGGGCCGGAGTTGCATATTTCAACCGCGGATAATCTTCGAACTTCTCACAAGCCTGCTGCCCTTCCGTCGTTTTGATCCACACAGCGTCATCCGTAAGCCATATTTTTTCTATATTTTTCATATTGGATTCTATTTATTTTTGTTGAAAAACTTATTCCAATGCGCGGCTATGATCTCTTGGTTCTCCTCAATGACCGCTTCTACCATTTTTAATTCGGCGGGCTTCAAACCGTGATTCTCGACCATCTGGACGGGAAACAGTGTGAATTTTGCGCATATCTCTCCCTTTACGACATGCACGTGTATCGGTTCGTGGTCATTGGCATAAAAAAGGAACCGAAATCCGAAAAGTATAAATATTGTAGGCATTGGTATTCGTTTTAACATCACAAATATAGGTAATAAAAACATTACCTGCAAATATTTTACCATAATTATTTTCCCTCCGCCGAAAAAAAACAGTAATAATCCTTGCATAATGTGCCGAGAGTTCGGACCTTTGTCTTTGAAGGCTGTGAAGTAGCAGTCTGCTGATTCCGACGAAATGACGATATACGATCCTTCCGGAGATATTATCATGGAGGCTCCTGTTTGCAAGGAAGCCGTCGTAAAGTACGTACTTATGGGGGATTATTACATTGATCTTCCCATAAAACTCGCACACATTCAACGTTTTCCACAAGGGGCGTACCTCATATACAAAGGTCGCAAATTCGACGTCATAGACCCTATAAGTCCCGAATTCGACAACAATACAGGTGGATATAAATATTCATTGCGATTCGAAGCGCAGCAAAACCACATGAAACGATTTCCGTGCTTCTGGCTGGAAGGCCCGAATCCGGAAGCTGTTTTCCACAATACAACAGACCTCGAATCGTTCGGCAACCTCATTGTTGCCAACATGAATAAGGCGCTGGGTGTCGAAAATTGGAAAATGGGAGCGCTTCATGGCGTCGAACTTCCCGAAAAGACCAAACTCGTTTCATTCAACGGGGATTCTTGCTGGGACGCACTGACAAATATTGTAGAGACATTCGAAGTAGAATGGTGGACTACGGAAAACGATGCTACCGTTACCTTGCATTTCGGCAAGTTGGAATCGGGAACACCCGAGACGTTTCGACGTGGTGAAGTAGTGCAGAATATCCCCGCACGAAAAGGCAATGATGACGAATACGGTACACGGTTTTATGTATTCGGTTCGAATCGGAACCTCACGAAAGAATACGGTCAGGCAGGACAGGGAGGCATTACAAATCATGTCTCCGAAATCCGATTGCGTCTTCCCGACGGACAGCAGTATATTGATGCGCACCCCGACCTCGCAGCAAACGAGGTGGTTGCAAAAGTTGTTTTCTTTGAGGATATATATCCTAAAAATACGGAAACGATAACCTCCATTTCCACCATCGACCGGACGATTATCGAAGGGCGGACCGACAAGGCATACATCATGTATTGCGAGGATACCCCTTTTCTGCCTTCGGATGTCATCGAGGGAGAAACGCTTGCAGCTCATTTCGAAACAGGCGACCTCGCAGGCAGGGATTTCGAACTCGCTTTACTTGATGAAAATAACCAGAAAATCGATCCGACAACATGGAAACCCGAAGACGGTTTCGCAAAGAAGTTCGAAATCATAGCCGAAGTAGAAACCTCTGGTGAGAGCCAGCTCATTATTCCTAATGATAATTTACGTCCGCGGGGTGCAGACGAAGAACAAGGCCCCGATAAATTCATACTTACAGGCGTCAAGCTGCCTGAAGATCGTATCCGTGAAGCTGAAGAAGAACTATTAAAAGTCGGCACGTCGTATGCAAAAAAACACAGTAGCGATACGAACGTGTACGATTGCACAACAAATCCGGTATATTGTACACTGAATGATAAAAATTACGAAGCAGGACAAGCCGTTTTGTTGATGGACCCGCGATTCGGTGAAAATGGTCGGCTTTCGAGAGTCCAAGGTTATGAAAAAAAGCTGTATAACGAATATATAGCCACCTATACGATTGGAGACAATACCCCCTATTCTCGTCTCGGTAATATCGAATCCGATATTCATGCAACACTATATTCAAAAAGAATCGGGATTACGGCAGAAGGTATCTCCATCTATCTTATCACCAGATACGATAATACAACAGCTTCCGACGTCAACGCATATTCTGCCAAACGCGCCCTTTGGGAGTTTGCCAATAAGCAGACTTCCGATACATTCAATGGAACCATGACCTTTGAAAAAAGGTCTGTCCATACTAACGGCGTCCAATTCGGCGGCGACTTCGCTTCGGGTCTGACGGGTTTCGGAGGTCTGATCGACGGCGCCGGCAACGCCGAGCTTCAGAACATCACGGTGCGCGAATCTCTGACCGTTCCCTCTCTGAACTACAACCGGGTGGATATTTCCGTCGGGGACGACTGGTCCGCCCCGGGCGGAGGCATCGTCGCGGAAGCGGATCCGACCGAGCAGCTCGTAACGCTCAAGCTCGAAGAGGGCGAAATCGGAGCCGTCAAGGCGGGCGACATCTGCATGGGTATCTTCCACAGCCCCGTCGCCTCGGAGAATGCCTCGGAGGATAAGGACGACGGCCGGGGCAACCGAACCTTCGCGGGATTCGCCACGTCCTATTTCCGCATCACGGAAGTGCTGGGCGACCGGAACGAGCGCTTCCGCTACGAACTGCGGCCCGTGTCGGAGCGGTATCCCCGTCGAATTTCCCCGATGGATGCGATGAAGTTCGTAGCCTACGGCTCCTTCACGGATGCTGCGCGCCGCACGTCGCGCTACTCGACGCGCACCTACCAGCGTTATCTGCGCAACGTCTCCGACTGGGAGTTCACCGGGGAGAATATCGCCGCACAGTTCGGAGACCTCTCGAATCTCGCCCTCTTCGGGCTTCAGATGTCGGGTTATTCGGCCTATCTGGACAACATCTACTTGCAGGGACTTATGCGGAGCCTCGACGGCACGTTCGTCATCGACACGAAAACGAAGTCGCTGCTTCTGGCCTCTTCCGAATCCGGCATGGGTATCGCCTACAATCCCGAGCAGGGTTTCGTGCAGGGCAAAATCTACGATCCCGCCACGGGACGTTTCCAAAAAGAGTTCGACCTCGATGCGATCGAGCAGACGGCCAACACGGCGCAGCAGACGGCCTCGAATGCGGAACAGACGGCCGCCGCGTCGCAGCAGGCGGCGGATTCCGCGTCCCGCAAGGCTCAGGAGGCGAAGGACTACAT
>ERZ1643251.693-NODE-693-length-44825-cov-11.153563_pt1 | contig 44825 bp, 27 predicted proteins | sample MGYA00579261_ERZ1643251 | MGnify/ENA primary metagenome ERZ1643251 (study PRJEB29033, sample SAMEA4952267) | chicken gut metagenome | biome: Broiler Chicken; feature: Gastrointestinal Tract; material: Caecum | place: Ireland | collected 2018 | study: Broiler... | reverse complement strand
AAATTTATAACCCTTGTTGTAGGAATGAATAAGTTTTGCAAGTTGAAAAAAATGCACTCCACTTGCCAGTTTCATAAAAAATATGCCACTTCACAACTTCAATGTCAATATTTTGAAAAAATTAGATTGTATTACATTTAACATCTTCCCCATCTTGTTCATCATCTCAGACTTGTAAGATAAAAGTGAATGTGTATATCTTTGAAGAGTGACTGTTGGATGTGTTCATATTTACTTTTCTTTTTTATCTCTTTAAGTTTTGAAAGTAATATTTTAGGTAAGGAAATACAAAATCTACTTAAAGAGGAAGGTATTCTTTAAGTAGACTTTCTTTTAAAATGCAGTAAAAACTGATTTTGAACATGATTAAATTGTAATCACAAATCTGTTTAAACATTCATAATATTTTGTGGCAAGTAAATATTAACCGAGGAACCATCTTTTGCTTTCATTTTTCCATATAAACGATATGTCTCGCTGGCTATGCTTGCGACTGTCTCTTTGTCTGATACAGAAATTTGATTTCCGGTAAATGCTCCTTTTTCAGTTAAAACTTTTCTGTAACTTCCTTGATTTATTTCCTGTAATAAAGTTTCAATATCAAAAGTAGGCTCGCCTAGCATGTATGTTATTTTTTGATATCCATTATCTGTTTTGATAAATAGTTCAACTGATCTGGCTTCACCCAATATATTGTCAAGTTGAGTTCCTCTATCAACGATATAATACTCTGTATTTTCATCAACTTCAATTTCTAAGTCTTTGTCATTAATAGCAACATTTTTTAAGGCCTCTGTTAAAGCAGCGCTTGATTCTTGAATTGATGGATCATGCGCAAAAGAGAAATCTGTAGTATATTTGGCACCGCCAAATCTGCTTGATTCAAAAGCACTTTCCAAAATTGTTGAATCACCTTGATAAAGTTCTGCAAATGTTAAATCGTTTTGTGGAACAACAGATCTGACATAAAAAACTTGATTTGTATCAATATTATTATAATCAAAGCTTATCGTAATCTTCCCAACTTTAGAACTATCATTTTCATCAGCTACAAGTCTCCAAGCAACATTTGATATTTTGTCCTCTGTCATGCTATTTGTAAAAAGAGCAATTGTTTCATATAAATATTCGTCTAATGATGCTTCAATTTTTTCTTGATAACCTTGAGAGATTTCAAGGATTTTCTTCTCTGCTTCAGTCAATTCGCCATTTGTATCAATATCAGGGAAAATCATATCAATCGACTGTGGTGGAGCAATCTCGCCTGGCTCAATTGGAGTAATAGGCACACTTGGATCTGGATTTTCAGGTTCCTCAGGGTCAGTAGGGTCTCCTGGGTTCTCAGGATCGGTTGGATCGCCTGGGTTCTCCGGATCCTCTTTTCCATCATCTGGATCTTCCTTTCCATCGTCTGGATCTGCAGGCTGTTCAATTCCTGGATTTTGATCTACTGGGTCATCATTATTGCAACCAACAAGTAAAACGCCTATGCCAACAATAAGGCAGATAGCAAGCAATGCTGCAGCAATCTTCTTTACTATGCTAAGCTTATGTTTTTCATTATTATTCATCACTGGTTTCATTTTTGAAACAACCCTCCTAATGTAAATAATAGTTGTCTGTTAATATTCTACTTTTATATGATACATCAAAAAGCAAAAAAAGTCAAACATTAAAACATTGCTTATAGCAGCCTCTTCATCCTTTTCAACAACATATCAATTTACACTATAAAAATATGAAATTGTTTCGTCTGTTTCAAACCCCAAACAGCACGATCTCGGTTGGGTAAAGTTCGCCTCCATAGTTGCGCAGGTAAAATTTATAACCCTTGTTGTAGGAATGAATAAGTTTTGCAAGTTGAAAAAAATGCTCGTTTTTGTGATAAATTGAAATCAAAAGTTTGGGTTTTTCGCGCATTATATGGTTTTTGCAACCTTTTAGCGCTTTTAATTCATCGCCCTCGATGTCCATTTTAATCAGGCTGACCTCGTGCTTAACATCCTCATCCAGCGAAACGCACTCAACCTCTTCTCTGCCACATTTTGCTGTTCGATTGGCTGAGATGTCTTGAAAATTTTCATCCAAAAACATGCGTGAGCGCTTATCTCTCAGTGCGGCATGTCGAATAACGACATTGTTATATTTTTGAAGATTTTGATTTAAAATTGGCAGCATGTTTTTTGTGATTTCATAGCAGTAAATCTTCTTATAACTCTCCTCACCATAGCAAGCAAGAAAATCTAAGGTCGTGTCCCCCACATACGCGCCCACATCCACAAAAACCTCATCCTTGCAATGAGGGATTATGTCTAAATCAAAATAATGATATTTTTTTGTGCAAATTGATTTTTTTAAAGATGTGAAATCATAATCAACCCAATTTCGCAATATCGCATACAACAAAAATTTGGAACTGTAATCTTCCAGTTTTTTATACAGCCAAATAAAATCGCTAATATGATTTTTTAGCACCTTGGCTTTAAGTTGAATTTCTGTAAAGTCGCCGTCTTTTTGCGAAAGGCTGCCCCAAAAACTGAACTTTTTAAAATAGTCCTCAAAAATCTTTTTAAAATCATCCGGCAAAAACAAATAATTGCGCTTAATTTTTTCAAAAAGTTCTTCAAAAGTTAAACTTTTAATTTCGTTTGTGAGTTTATAAAATTGTTTATCAATATAGTTCATATCTTTCTCCACAAGAATATTATTCCCTGCCAACAAAAAAGTTGAATTTTTTTGTCGAAAAGTATTGACGAATGCTAATTTTCGTGATATATTATAAGTATGGAAAACGAAGTTATTTTTACAGGAAGATTTAATAATCGCAAAGGACACAAATATGATGCCAAAATGAATGCAAGGCATGCTGATTTTCAGCGTGATGCTGCAAAACAAGCCGCAGCATATAAATCAAAAGAGCCTGCATTTAAACCAAGCAAAAACAGTCCAGAATTCACAAGATAAACTCGCACATAGTGCGGGTTTTTTCATATATAAAAAATATGAAAATAGCACTTGTTGGAGCAAACGGAAAACTTGGCAAAGCCGTTTGCGAAATTTTGCAAACAAACAACCAAGTTTTTAAAATTGACATTGACGGCGGCGACTATCACTGCATTGAGGAAATCCCAACCCTTCCCGATGTGATTGTTGATGTTTCATGCGCGCAGCAATCTGTTTGCAGCGCTGCCCTAGCAAACATATTAGGTTTGCCTATCGTAATTGGTTGCACCGGCCACGACAGCGAGCAACTAGAAAAAATAAAATATGTCAGCAACAACATCCCTGTGTTTTTGGCATACAACATGTCAGTGGGCATGCAAATTTTTAAAAACATTGCCGAATATGTCTGCCAAAATTTTGACGGCGATGTGCACATACATGAAATTCATCACAGATATAAAAAAGACGCCCCGTCTGGCACTGCACTTGAACTAGAAAAACTTTTGGAGGGCGGCCATCCAACAATTTCATATGCGCGCGGCGGCAACCTTGTAGGAACACATGAGGTTGACTTTTTTGGCGAGAATGAAACGATAACTTTAACCCACACCGCCCTTTCTCGCAAATGTTTTGCAGAGGGTGTTGCCAAAGCCAGCGCATGGATAGTAAACCAGCCAAACGGACTTTATAATATGAAAAATTTAATTAAAAACAGCGAATTTTCATTAAAATAACGCTTAAAACCTGCAAATATTTGACTTAACTTGTTTTTATAAATATAATTTTAACATGAAAACATTTTCAAATTTAGACGAGGGTTTTGTTTGTGTGGTTTGCGGGGCTAAGGTGAGCCCGCTTAAATATTCCTCGCGCGACCACTGCCCCAACTGCCTATGCTCGCTGCATGTTGACATCAACCCTGGCGACAGATTAAATGACTGCAAGGGCATTATGAAGCCAATCTCAATTTTGCAAAACAGCAAAAAAGGATATGTAATTGAATATAAATGTCAAAAATGTGGACAAGTTCACAACAACAAAGCCGCCGAAGATGACAACTTTAAAACACTGCTTGCAGTTTCAAACGGCAAATATAATTTTTAAGGTGAAAGCATGAAAATTTTGAATAAACAAGACAGTTTTAATCAAATAAAAAAACTCGGTTTAAACCGAGTTCCTGAAATCATCGCCTCCAAAAATGACTTGGCAAAGGTGGAAGATTTCTTGGCTAAAAATCCCGCTCCCGTTTATGTTATTAGAGATGTGGAGCATGCTATGGGCAAAACATATTTTGTAACGACAAAACAAGATTGCCTTGAAAAAGCAAAAACGTATGCTTCTCTCTTTTCGTTGGCGGTATCAATAAAATCCTATCCCAACCGCGTGCTGACAGGCGACATTTATGTCAGCGGCGACAATGTGGAATTGACTTATTCGCTGCAACCCGACGGCACTCATCGCGACCTTGACCAGTCAATTTATGCTTCACTTGACGAGGACAGGCTATGGAACATCCCTGGTTTTAGCGACCTAATCAAATACATCACCGACAAAAATTTGTTTGATATTATTGTGGAATTTGCAGTCTACAAAAATCCAGTTGGAACAAACAAAGAAAAAGTGTTAATCACAGAACTTAGAACCGATTACTAAAAAACGCCATTTTAAAGGCGTTTTTTTATAATATAAGTTGATTTTCATCTTCAATTTGCATTTGAATGCTTGCCCCGTCAAGGTCACGCATAGAGTTTTTTTCGGCCACAACCACACCGGTTGCAACAACTGCCCCAATCGTGGCTGCAACAATCAAGCCAGCCCCAAAATTTTTTAAAGCCACTTTTGGATCGGCTGGAAGCGGGAAATTTCTTGAACGCACAAGATAATCGTATTTTGATTGTTTAATGCGCTGATTTATTTCATCTTTATGCTCGTTGTAAATTTTCATAAATTTTTCTTCGTTAGCAATAAGGTAAGAAAGAATTTTTGTGTCACCATGGCGGTCGTTTATTGTGTAGCGCGTTTGCATCAACATTGCTCTATTTTCATCTGCGTAAAAATAAATTGCCTCACGCTTGAAATCCACCTCATCTTTACCTATGCCATATTTGCAAATATCTTTTTTGGAAACAAATGCCTTTTCTTTGTCATAAAAATCTATGTGCGAAAGGCCATTGTCGCCGCTATTTACTGTGTATCTTAACACAGCATTTTCTTCCTGAGCCCTCTTTTGCAAATTCAAAAAACTTAAAATATCCTGTGTTTCTTCCTCTGTGTCGATATTAAAAATATTTTCAAAATCTTCTTTTGAAATTTTAAAGTCGTCAAAATAATGCCTGCCCAAAAGGTCGGCATATTTGCATCTGTAATAAATTGTTTTAAGTTTGTTTATACGCATACTTCACCTTAAAATCACAATGAAATTATATCACCAGCCACTTTCTTTGTCAATATGCAAAAAAAATCGCTTTTTAAAGCGATTTTTTAATATTATCCAACATTTTCATCTTTAACAATAACTGGCATTACTTCACGATATTTCTTAACACCAGTTCCTGCTGGAATAAGTTTTCCAATAATAACATTTTCTTTGATGCCTGTAAGATTGTCAACTTTGCCTTTAAGCGCTGCATCTGTAAGCACCCTTGATGTTTCTTGGAATGATGCTGCTGAAAGGAATGACTCTGTTGAAAGCGATGCTTTTGTGATGCCTTGCAAAATTCTTTTTGCAGTTGCTGGCACTCCGCCCTCTTGAAGAACCCTGTTGTTTTCCTCTTCACATTTATATGTGTCAACAAGTTCGCCAGGAAGAAGGTTTGTATCGCCAGAAGACTCAATTTTAACCTTTTTAAGCATTTGCCTGATGATGATTTCAACGTGTTTGTCGTTCACACCAACATCTTGGCTTCTGTAAGCGCCGATAACTTCGCTAAGCAGATATTCTTGCAGGCCCTTCAAGCCACGCAATCTAAGCAAATCTGCTGGGTTGCATGGACCTTGTGTAAGTTGGCTGCCTGGCTCAACAATGTCGCCATCTTTAACTGCAAGCACAGCAGGCTTTTTGATTTCATATTCCTCATCACCTTCCTTAGATGAAACTGTGATGATGTAATATTTTTGGTCTTGTTTAATTTTAACGCGACCTGCAACCTCGCTAAGCACGCATTCACCTTTTGGTTTTCTTGCTTCAAAGATTTCTTCAACCCTTGGCAAACCTTGTGTGATGTCGGCAGTAACGGCTGAACCACCTGAGTGGAAGGTTCTCATTGTAAGTTGTGTTCCTGGCTCGCCGATTGACTGAGCAGCGATAATTCCAACAGCCTCGCCAACGGTAACCAGATTTTTACCAGAAAGGTTTCTTCCATAGCACTTTGCGCACACACCATGCTTGCATTTGCATGTGAGAAGTGAACGAATTTGAACTTTCTTAATTCCAGCGGCCTCAATTTGAGCAGCCTGAGCCTTGGAAATCATTTCGTTAGATTTAACAATAACTTCTTTGGTTTTAGGGTCAACAATGTCGTCCACGGCAACTCTGCCATAAATTCTTTCAACCAAAGTTTCTTGAACGTTTCCGCTGTGGCTTAAATCGCTAACCCAAATGCCCTTAACCGCTTCGCCATTGTCTGCAAAGCAATCTTCGCTTGTGATAACCACATCTTGTGCAACATCCACAAGCCTTCTTGTAAGGTAACCAGAATCGGCTGTTTTAAGAGCGGTATCCATAAGGCCTTTTCTTGCACCTCTTGCAGAAAGGAAGTGCTCAACTGGTTGAAGACCGTGAATGAAGTTGCTTCTTACAGGAATGTCAATTTTTTGTCCAGAAGCCGCAGTTTTAAGACCAACCATGCCGCAAACAGAGTTCAACTGTTGTGCAGAACCACGGGCACCTGAAACAATGATGGTTTTAAGTGGGTTGCCGTCTTTAAGTTCGTCCAAAGCTTCGCCTTCAAGTTTCTTTTGAACGGCAGACCAAACTTCGATGTTATTATCAATTTTTTCATCGTTGGTGATAAGCCCACGCTTGAACAGTTTTTCATTTTCAAGAACTTTTGTCTCAGCCTCTGCAAGGTATTCCTTTTTGTGGCTTGGTTCAGTTCCGTCAAACGCGTTGATTGTGTTTGCAATGAGTGTTGAGAATTTATAACCCAAATCTTTGATGTTATCAATCAAGATAGAGCACTGTGTTGTTCCCAATTTATCATATGCCAGCGCGATGATGTTTTTAAGGTCTTTCTTGCCAACGGTTTTGTTAATTTCAAGTTCGCAATAATTTTCAGGATTTGTTCTATCAATCAGCAAGCCCTCTGGAATTGTTTGGCTGAAAATAATTCTGCCAATGCTGGTGGAAATGCGTTTTGAATAGGTTTTTCCGTCAACTGTTTTTGTCATTCTAACTTGAATTTGGGCTTGAATGTCAATAACGTTTGTTTGATAAGCAATCATAGCCTCTTCAACAGAGTTGAAAATGCTGTTCTCGCCTTTCTTGCCTGGCAAGATTTGTGTCATAGAGTAGCAGCCAAGCACCACGTCCTGAGTTGGTGTAACGATAGGTTCACCATCTGCCAATTTCAAGATGTTGTTGGATGCAAGCATAAGCGTTCTTGCCTCTGTTCTTGCATCAAGTGAAAGTGGAACGTGCACAGGCATCTGGTCTCCGTCGAAGTCCGCGTTGAACGCTGTACATGAAGATGGGTGAAGTTTAATTGCTCTACCCTCAACCAGCACAGGCTCAAATGCCTGAACAGAAAGTCTGTGAAGTGTTGGTGCACGGTTAAGAAGAACAGGATGTTCTTTAATAACCTCGTCAAGAATATCCCAAACGATTGGTTTTTCTCTTTCAATCATGCGCTTTGCGCTTTTGATGTTGTTGGATTTGTTAAGTTCAATAAGCCTGTTGATGATGAATGGTTTGAAAAGTTCAAGTGCCATTTCTTTTGGCAGACCACATTGATACATTTTAAGTTCTGGGCCAACAACGATAACGCTTCGGCCTGAATAATCCACACGCTTACCAAGCAGGTTTTGTCTAAACCTACCCTGTTTTCCTCCAAGCATGGAAGTGAGTGATTTCAAATCGCGTTGTTTAGAGCCTTGAACGGCTTTGCCGCGCTTACCATTGTCAATCAAGTTGTCAACGGCCTCTTGCAACATACGCTTTTCGTTTCTAATGATAACCTCTGGTGCGCCAAGTTCCATAAGTTTTTTAAGACGATTGTTTCTGTTGATTACACGGCGATAGAGGTCGTTAAGGTCGGAAGACGCATATCTTCCGCCATCAAGCGGAACCATTGGACGAAGGTCTGGTGGAAGCACTGGAAGCACATCCAAAACCATCCATGTTGGGTCATTGCCGCTTTTCAAGAATGACTCAACAACATCCAATTTTTTGATTGCTTTAATTCTTCTTTGGCCTTTCATGGTTGGAAGTGCGCTTTTAAGAGTTTCACTTTCCTTTTTAAGGTCCACTTGTGAAAGCAATTTTTTGATTGCTTCCGCGCCCATGCCTGCCTCAAAAGAGCCATAGCCATATTTTTCAATTGCATCACGATATTCTTTGTCTGTGATGATTTGTTTGTAAACAAATTCGGTGTTTTTAGGGTCGATTACGATGTAGTTAACATAATAAACAACTTGTTCGAGTGCTTTTGGAGTGAGGTCTAAAAGCGTTCCAATTCTGGAAGGAACAGACCTGAAATACCAAATATGCGTTACAGGAGCGGCAAGTTCTATATGACCCATCCTTTCTCTTCTAACCTTTGCGCGAGTAACCTCAACACCGCACTTATCACAAACCACGCCACGATAACGAATGCGCTTATATTTTCCGCAATGGCACTCCCAGTCTTTTCTAGGTCCAAAAATTTTCTCGCAAAAAAGACCGTCCTTTTCAGGCTTCTGTGTGCGATAGTTGATTGTTTCAGGCTTAGTTACTTCACCGTGGCTCCATTCTCTAATTTTTTCTGGTGAAGCAATGCCTATTCTAATTGAATCGAAGTTATTGAGTTCAAACATAACTTTCTCCCTTTTATCTGTCTAAATCTATATAATTATTCGTCAAAATCTCCAAAATCATCGAAGAGGTCTGCTGTGTCGATTGCTGATGAAGAGGTTTCTTCTTCATAAGATTTTTTAACTTCATCTTCCTCTTCCTCGGTTTTTTCAGCCTCTTGTTTCAACAAGTCGTCAAAATCAAGTGAAATATCATCAAAATCATGTTCAGCCTCAATTGGAGTGATGTGTTCATCCTGCTCGTCCATTGAAAGTTCGTTGATGGAAATTTCTTGATTTGATTCTGTTAAAATCTTGATGTCCAGTCCAAGAGCCTGCAATTCTTTTACAAGCACTTTGAAAGACTCTGGAATTCCAGGTTCGGCAATAGGCTGACCTTTGATGATTGATTCATAAGTTTTTGTTCTGCCAGTGATGTCGTCAGATTTGATTGTAAGCATTTCTTGCAGAACATGGCTTGCGCCGTATGCTTCAAGTGCCCAAACTTCCATTTCACCAAATCTTTGTCCACCAAAGAGTGATTTTCCTCCAAGTGGTTGTTGAGTGATAAGTGAATATGAACCGATTGAACGAGCGTGAATTTTGCTGTCAACCATGTGTTCAAGTTTAAGCATATATTTGTAACCAACTGTGGTAAGGTTGTCAAAAGGCTCACCTGTTCTTCCATCGTAAAGTTGAACTTTGCCGTCTGCTGGGAAGTTGTTGCTTACAAGCAATTCTTGAATTTGGTTGATGTCTGCGCCGTCAAAGTCTGGGGTTGCAATTTTCCAGCCAAGCGAGCCAGCAACAAGGCCCAAGTGAGTTTCAAGCACCTGACCAATGTTCATTCTGGAAGTAACACCAAGTGGGTTAAGCAAAATGTCAAGTGGCTTGCCGTTTGCCATGTAAGGCATATCGTTTTCAGGCATGATGATTGAAACAACACCTTTGTTTCCGTAACGTCCTGCCATTTTATCGCCGACAGACAGTTTACGCTTTTGAGCGATTGTAACCCTAACCATCATGTTAACGCCAGCGTCAAGTTCATCTTTATTTTTCTTTGAGAACACCTGAACATCAACAACAACACCCTCTTTACCGTGTTTAACACGAAGTGATGTGTCTCTCACCTCTCTTGCCTTATCACCGAAGATTGCACGAAGCAGCCTTTCTTCTGGTGTAAGTTCGGTTTCGCCCTTAGGTGTAACTTTACCAACCAAAATGTCGCCCGACCTAACCTCGGCACCAACACGGATAATACCGTTTTCGTCCAAGTTTTTAAGGGCTTCTTCACCAAGGTTTGGAATATCACGAGTAATCACCTCATCACCAAGTTTGGTGTTTCGGCAGTAAACTTCCTCTTCCTTTAAGATGATGGTTGTGTAAACATCCTCTTTTACAAGGCGTTCATTGATAAGAATAGCGTCTTCAAAGTTATATCCTTGCCAGTTCATGTAACCTACAAGAATGTTTTTGCCAAGCGCAAGTTCGCCGTTCTCACAGCCGTAACCGTCATAGATTACATCGCCTTCTTTAACCTTTTCGCCTTTTTTAACACAAGGTTTTTGGTTGTTACAGGTTTCGGCGTTGGTTTTTTCAAACTTGGTGAGTGGATAAATATCCTCATCACCTTTTTCAGTTAAAATTCTAATTTCATCAGCGCTGACATATGAAACTGTTCCCGCCCTCTTTGCAAGGCCAAGCGCGCCGCTGTCTCTTGCGGCTCTGTATTCCATGCCAGTTCCAACAATAGGTGCTTCTGGCCTAAGCACAGGCACAGCCTGCCTTTGCATGTTTGCACCCATCAGCACACGGTTAACTTCGTTTGAGTTAAGGAATGGAATAAGTGCACTTGCCACTGAAATATATTGGCGTGGGGAAACATCCATATAATCAATTTGGCTTGCAGGCACTTCACCCATGGTTGCACCGTGTCTTGCCATAACACGTTTGTTGATAAATCTGCCATTTTCATCAAGAGGCTCGGTTGCTTGGGCAATGTAAGCCTTGTCTTCAATGTCGGCCATCTTGTATTCATATTTCTTTGAAACTATGCCTGTTGCTTTGTCAACTGGGCGGTAAGGCGTTTCAAGGAAACCATATTCATTCACTTTAACATAGGTTGCAAGTGTGTCGATAAGACCAATGCTCTGTCCTTCTGGGGTTTCGATGGCGCATATTCTGCCATAGTGTGTGTAGTGAATATCACGAATTCCCACATCGGCACGCTCTTTCTTAACACCGCCAGGGCCGACAGCGGAAATTCTTCTTTTTTGTGAAAGACCAGAAAGTGGGTTGTTTTGGTCCATAAGTTGTGAAAGTTGTGATTGGGAAACAAAGTCTTTAAGTGCTTTGTTGATTGGTTTTGGGTTGATAATCTGGGCAGGAGTGACTTCGCTAAGTTCCTTTCCCTGCAAAGATTCTTTGATGTTTGTTGAAAGTTTTTGAACACCGGAACGGAAGGCTTTTCCAAGAAGTTCACCAACCGTTGCAAGGCGTTTGTTTGAAAGGTGGTCAACTTTGTCGTAAGTGCCCACGCCTTCAAGGCAATCAAGGTAAACGCTGATTGTGGCAAGGATGTCATCCATGGTAAGTGTTGTAACAATAAGGTTTTTAGCGTTTTCTTTAATTGCTTCAAGTCGTTTTTCTTTGGTTTTGTTTTCTTTCAAAATTTGCATGAGGGTTGGATAGTAAACTTCCTCTGTAATTCCAAGTGCTCTTTCATCGCAAGGAATAACTGCCGAAAGTCTAACCCTGTTGTTGCCTCTCATGAGGTGTTTTTTGCCATTTACTTGAATCCAAACTTCGTTTATGCCAGCATCTTGAATTTGGCGCGCTTTTTCGGTTGAGATGATTTCACCTGCTTTAACAAGCACCTCATCTTTAACAGCGATGTTTTCAGCGGCTATAAGCCCTGGCAACCTGTTTGCAAGTGCAAGACGGCTGTTAAATTTAAATCTTCCAACGTTTGCAAGGTTGTAATAAGCGTCGGTGAAGAAGAATGCGTTCAAGTAGTTTCTTGTAGACTCAGCAGATGGAACATCCGATGGACGAGATTTTCTTGCAAATTCCAAAAGTGCCTCATCCTGAGTTTGTTGTGGCTCACGGTCAAGCGCGGCTTTGATGTATTTGTTTCCGCCAAACACCCTTTCAATATCTGCACTTGTGAAACCAAAGCATTTTAAGAACACACCAATTGAAAATTTGTGTTGCCTGTCCACAACCATTTTAACTGCTTCATTTGCGCCCTGCTCAATTTCAAGCCACATTCCCCTTTCAGGAATCATCTGTGCGCGAAGAGTGGAGTTATCTTCTTTCTCTCTTGTAAGGTAAACACTTGGAGAACGCACAATTTGAGAAATAATCACTCTTTCAATGCCGTTAGTAAGGAAGGAGCCATTTTCACTCATAAGAGGGATGTCACCAAAGAACACCTCCTGCTCAATAGCCTCACCTGTTTCTTCAATAACAAACCTTGCCTTAACTTTAAGCGGAACAGAATATGACGCGCCTCTTCTTTTGCATTCTTTCATAGAATACTTAGGCTCGTCTGCCAAATTTATGTCAAGGAAATAAAGTTTTGCTTTTCCGCTGTAATCAACAACTGGCGAAAACTCATCAAGCACGCTTCTTATGCCGTGCTCGATAAAGTTTTTGTATGAATCTTTTTGAATGCTCAAAAGGTCTGGGATTGGAGCAATTTCATCAAGTTTTGAAAAAGAATATCTTTCTGTTTTTCCAAATTTTTGTTTTTTAAGTGATAATGCCATGTCGTTCTCCTTATAAACTGAGAAATATGCGATAATATAACAAAAAAAAGGGTGTAAAGCGCCCATAAAGGCGCCTTAAAAAACCCTTTTTTTAAGCCCTAAAACACATCATTTCCCCACTTGCACATAATCGTCTATTGCATTCTACCATATTCACAAATTTTTGTCAACAGTTTTTTTGCATTTTTTTTAAGACAAAATTATGCCGAAATTGGTTTAATAATGGCTAGATTAAAAGATTTTGTTCAAACGCAAGTGTTGACAACGCTGATGACGAAGTAACCCAAAGCGCATTGCCTGCAAACTTGTTGTACAACCCTGTTAAAGCCTCGCTTATTGCAATTGGCTCTGCATTATCTTCGCTTGTGGCAGTATACAATCCTGTGCCATATTCATTCTGGTTTATTGAAATTGTCATATCACCTTTTTTAGCGGTTACGGTTGTGTATCCGTATGCCAAAATGTCAACCTCTTCGCTCCATGCCCCGCTTAAACTGCTGTTATACACATTTGAAATGGTGGTTGCTGTTCCGCCGATTGAATACGACACGCCTTTGGCATCTTCCTCATCATGCCAAGCACCCCAGTCTGCATACACATTAGGTGCGATTGCAAAATATCTTGTGCCACCTTCAAAGTATGTTGGATTTCCGTTGCCCGAAACCTGAACACTTCGCACTTGTGCGGCAACGCTTGAAGAGTTATTATCCCCCACCGTGATGTTGTAAACGGAGGTTGTGTAGATGTTTATTAAGGTTAAACTTGAAGCGCTGCTCATGCCGATTATTCCGCCAAAGCGCGCGGTGATTGCCATGGAGTAGGTGTAAGTGTCGATGGTGAGTGATGTGGCCTGGCTGTAACTGTCGCTTATTGAAACTGTTGCAGTGTCGTTCACCAAACCGATAATTCCGCCGATGATTGGGTTTGCGGTTTGCCCTTCAACTTCAAGCGTAATATCTTTTACGCCTGCCTGTGAAATTGTAACCTGCGCGCCAGTTGCAACCTCGCCCACAACGCCACCAAGCGTGCTTCTTGCAATCATGTTGCCGTCAACAATCACCTGTGAGATTATGTTGTTGCTGCCTTGAACAACTCCCACAATTCCGCCAACGCTATCCACGGTGTTGACATCAACTGTTGCTGTTGGTTGGTTTCCAATCACATAGCCCTGCTGCATATAAGCGGTTGTAACCCTTCCACCATTTCTCAACAGGCCTGTAATTCCGCCTATGGCGTCAGCCACATATGGTGAAAGCGTGAAGGTTGCGCCGGTAACACCGTAATCATACACATACGCATTTGAAAGCGAACCTTTTATTTCACCTGAAATAAATCCGCCATATCTGTATGCGTTAATCCTCATTGATGCGTTAACTGAAACAAACACGTTGTTTGCTGATGCCGACCTTGCAATACCACCAAACGCAAGACCTGCCTTTGCACCCAGAATGTTGATTGCGCCGCGCGAAACTGTTGTGCCGCTAAGTGTGCCGCGGCCACCCATATAGCCAATCACGCCGCCTGCAAAGGAAAGTTGTGATAAATCTTCACTTTCATAATCAATTACAGCGCTTGTGCCTGGAACATAGGTTGCAAATGCGCCAATAAGTGAGTCTATATTCTTGATGTCGTAACTGCCCAAGGTTAAACCAATCACGCCACCAACAATGTTTTTGCCAGTTACTGTAACAATCTCGTCCGCCTCGGTTGTGTCCATTCCAGCGGTTGAGCCATAAACGGTGATGTTATAAAGGTTAGCATTTTGCAAAGTTCCAGCAACGCTTCCAACGATGTTAGCGTTGGTGAAAGCCACCTCTTGCGGAACAAGCGTCAAGTTCATAACAGCGGCGTTAACATTGTTTACGCCTGTTATGCTTGCAAACAAGCCTGCACTTTCACTTGCCGAACTTGAAGTAAGTTGAATGCCTGAAATGGTTGCACCGTTGCCTTCCAAGTTGCCTCTAAAATCTAACTGGTAAAGGCTGGTGTAGTCAACGGCAAGCGAAGAGTAACTTATGTCGCATGCCAGTCTGTAATTGCCAGAGGCAATTTTGCTTGGAGTAACCAAGTAGTTTTCCATAGACTCAGCCGAATACAGCACATATGGATTGAACACGCTGCCATCTTCTGGCGTGCCTTCTGCGGTGGCATACTGATAAACAAGCATGCCGTTTGCATCGGTTGTTGTGCCGATGTTTTGCTTTTGACTTGTTGCAATTATGTTTGCGCTAACAAGTTCCAATCTTCCGCCTGCAAATTGCTGACCGTTGAACCTATCGGTTGTTGAGCCGTCGCTATAAAACCATACGCTGTTGTAAGCAGGAGTGTTGGAATAGGAATAATTTGCAAAGTATTGTGAGAGGTTTGCAAAATCATTTCTAGTAACCTGCCCATTGTTTTCGTTGTATGTAAGTTGGCTTACTCCTTCATGAGAAAGCGGAGAAAGCGTTACGTTTATGTTGTTTCCTCTAATGTAGTAACAGTCTGCAAATGTGCCATTGCCATCGCCTGCAAAGTAGTAGTTTGTTGCACTGTTATCGCCAGTGATTTTGCTGGTTGAGAAGCATCTTTCAATGCTTGCAAGGTTTGTGAACACAAAGCCCGCACTTCTTGAAGATGTTAAAATTGGAATGTTGGAATAACAATCTTCAATTATGCCCTGGTTGGTGTGCACAAATCCGCCCACTTGCACGCTGGAATTGAGCATGCTGTTTGTGCCATCTGCATACACCTTATCCGCGGTAACTTCACCAGAAACATAACTTGTGATTATCCTCGCATTTTCACCATTCACGGCGCTGAGGCCGCCCATCACAAACACATTGTTGTAAGTTGAATTACACATCAGCAGCCCCTCTTTAAATGCAGATGACGCGATTGTGCCTTGGTTTGTTCCGACCACTCCGCCCATGCTTACAAGGCTCTGCGCCTTTATGCTTGACCTGCTGTTTGTAACAAACCCAACATTTTGCCCAACAACTCCACCAAAGTAATATCCCTCAGCGGCAGGAGTGTTTGTGAATGTTAAATAAACAGTTGTGTTTTGGTTGGTTTGAACACTTGCGTTGGTGATTGCGCCATTGTTAACGCCTGCCACCAAACCAAACACCACCGCAGTGGATGCGGAAGAAGCGAACGAAACCGCGCTTACATCATCACTGCCAATTTCGATTGTGATGTTTTTAAGAATTGTGGATGCGCCAACGCTGCCAAACAATCCCGCCTGTGTTAAAGTGCCAATGTCATATTGTTCATCACTAAATATAAATTTGAAGTTGTTGCCATCAAAATATGCAATTTGTGTTTCAAGCGGCACGAATGTCTCTGCTGGAACTTCTATGTCGTTAAGCAGGATGTAATATCCGCCTGCTTCCATAGTCAAAAATTCCTCATATGTTGTTATTGGAATTGGGCTTTCTTCCGAGCCGCGCATAAACGAATAAATATCAAACTCTGTGTAAATTCTGCTTGCCTCGCCCGCTGTGTCATCGCTGCCAACAAAGGTGTAAACGCCACCGCTAATTCTGTAATTTGCTTCATACGAGAAGAAATAGCGTCTGGACGAAACTTGATGCGCCCTGTAAGTGGTAAGCGACAAGCCCGACGTGCTTAAATATTGAATGGAAATTGAATTGTCTGGGGTCAACACGCTTGCAGTGGATGCTTCTTTTTGAAGAGGAATTGAATAGATTGGAATGCCCTGGTCGTTGTTTACATTAAGGTCGGTATAAAGCGTCCATGTGCCAGAATTTGTAAGTTCACTCAAGAAGTTTTCAACAAGCGCCACAACTGTGGTGTTGGCAGCATTGTATTCAATCATATCCTCAAAGCCAACCGACAAACTCATCCTGTCGCCAACTGCAACATCTATTGTGCCGTCAACCATGCCAGAGATTATGTCTTGATTTTCATTGTTGTAACTGTAATTGATTACATATTCAAGAATGGTTATTTCAATGCTGTCGCCAGCCGTAACCTCCTGCCCGAACTCGTTAGTTCTGGTTGCAGTAAGCATAACTGCAAATGTGTTATTTCCACCTGCATAGTCTATTGTGTCGTTTGTGATAACAAGTTGATATGTGCCCGTTTGCTCATCCAAAACAATCTGTGCAAGTTGTGGATTGGACGTTGTGAGGGTTATTTCTTCATAGCCCACTGCCTGAACATTGAGGTCATATGTCAAGCCCCTCGCCACCTGAGTTTTGCCTGGATATTCAGCAAAATCAACCGAAACAAATTCCTGCCTGTAAATTGTGAATGGGAACGACTGCGAGAACACGCCGTCATCATAAGTCACTGCAATATCCACAGCAACGCTCTGCCCATCTACAATGTTGTTGTTTGAGAACATGTATCTAATATAGAACTGTCCTTGATAGCCGCTTATACTCTCCAAAACTTGCCTTGAAATTCTAATGCCGTTGGCTGTGATTTCCGCGCCAGCAATTTCTGTGAAAGAGCCATTTGAACTATCATAAGTTCCAAGTGTAAATGACGCGATGCTTGCACCTTGCAAACTGTTGATTGCGTTGTTTGTGATTTCAACATAGTCAAAGTCTGCATCAATAGGCGACAGCGTAACCGACAGCACGCCTGCCCTGCCAGGCACTACAAAATTAGAATCCTCTATGCCAGAAATTGAAGGAAAATTGTTTACAATAATTGTGTCAACATTTTCCTGATGCAGTGCAATTTCAATGGTTTTTAAAATCGTGTCAGGATTACTTACTGCCCTCAAATTTAAATAGTAAGTTTTGTAAATATTTTGTGCGCGTCTGTTTGCAAACGCGGTTGAATTTTTGTCAACATTTATGCTTAGGTTAAACTGCAAATCGCCGCTTTCTGTAACAGTTGCGTTGAATAAATCGGTTGCCACGCCCTCTTCGTCAACTATTTCAAGTTGTCCATCTGTTGTAACCAAGGTATCATTTACATAATCACTGGTGATTACAACAAGGTCAGTGTCGCCACTGCTTGGCGTCAGCACATATCTATCTTTTACGGTGTTGATTGCAGTTGCGCCTTCATAATAATTGATTGTTACATTATCCAAAGTTGTGATGTCAAGTTTATATTCCTGTCCGTCAACATTGGCCACGATTGCCGCAGAAAGGTTAATTTTATCTTGCATTGTTCCATCATCGGTTGTCGCCGAAGAGGTTTTAACAAAGGTTAGCCCATCACGAGATTCTTCATATGTGCCATATTGCATTTCACCATCAACAGCATCAACAGAAGCAGAAACCGAATAATTTTTTACAAGTTGAATTAAATTGCCATCAATTGTAACAAGCCCATCTCTTGAAATTGAAACAGGTTTTTGGTTGCCTGAGACATCTTCAATAGTGGTGTTTAAAATATATGATGGAGAAATAAGCACATCTACGCCAGCATTGGAATACACATTAAACCTTGCATTCTCTCCAAGGGTAAGATTGCCGATGGTGAAAATGCCGGTTTGCCTTTCCAGCACAACTTCGTCATCATCTCCTATGATGTCGCTGTTGATTTTATAGGATTGAACATTAAAGTAATTTATAACATTAAAGTAAATAACTTCATTTTCTTTTTGATTGAGCAGGCTGCTTATCTCCACTCTGGCAAGCCCTGTGCCTTTAACAACAATCTGCCCTGTTGAAGAAATTTCAAGGATGGAACTTGAAGATGTCATGGTTACATCCGAGCCCTCAATGATGATTGGATACAAACTGTCACCCACATTCAATGTGTTTAATGGGTCAAGAGCCTCTTGTGCCGCATAAAGGTTTGAGGTTGTGAAATTGCCGTTTTGATAACTGCCCGCTGCCTCAAAATAATATGCGTTAATCACTTTGATGTCGCCACCATTGGCACTTTCAAACTGATAAAAACCATTGTCTTCATTTGGTTTTATGCTGAACGCTGTTGACATATCCTGGAAATTGTGTATGTCAATAACCTCGTCAGTTGCCTCGTTAACAATAACAACATCCGCATAGAATTGGTCAATGGTGAAGTTGTTTCGAATGCTGGTTTCCTTAGGAACTGCTTCCCTGGTTATGTATGAAGAAAACTCAGCAAAACTGAGGCAATCAACAGAGGTGTATGAATTTCCTCCATCCTCTGTTCTGCCCAACCAGAAAGCAAGTTTGCTGTTCCTTGCATTTTCTTCCAACCCATAAAGCGGTGAAGTTTCTATCGAGGTTATATCTGTAAACAGCACTGCCATTGATGCGTAAATGCCTGTGCGCACTCCGTCATCAGTGGATTGAACTTTAATGTTGCCCGCACTGTTTCCTGGGAATGTGGTGTTTGGCAATTCTACATTGCTTGTGATAGATATTGCAATCAAACCAATTTCATTTCCACGAACAAACACACGAGTGGTTATTGTGTTTAACTGCCCGCCAGTCATCTCTCTTACAATGCCGGCCGCACTGTTAGCGAAAATTTCGCCGCCTGCAAGAATTTGTGTGATGCTGCCTGAGGAATAACCGCTAACCGCCGCAGCATTGCCCGCCAGATTTTGGCTGTTGTCGCGCACATCAATCATCGCATAAACCGAATATGCACCATAGCCAAACAGGCTTGCCCTTTCCTCTTCCGTGCGCCCCTGTATTGCGCCCGTGGAATAACCAGCAATGCCGCCCACAAAGGTGTTTTGATTGCCGTTTGAAACTCTAACGCTCATTTGCGCGTCAAACAGCACATTCATGTTGGAAATTGTTCCATTGTTTTCCCCTACAAGCCCGCCAATGTTTCCATAAGCAGCATTGACGCTGCTTGCAGCAAGCCTTGCTGAAATGCCGTCCAAGGTGCCGTTTAAAACGCCGGCAACCAAACCAACATTCACAGAATTTTCAGTTGAAACATTTATGTTTCCTTCAAAAGTTATGTTTGAAATCGTTCCCGAAACCTCGGCAAACATGCCGTATTGGTCATTCACGCCTTCGGTGATTGTAAGGCCCGTAATCACTCCGTCGCCGCTCTCGCTTACAATTGAGCCCGAGAAAGCAACAACCGTGCCATCACTGGTTAAATTTTTGCCGAGAGGAAGATAAGAGGCATACGCACTCATGTCAATGGTGGTTTCAAGCCTGTAATGTGCCTCCATTGCCGCTCTGCTTGTGCCAATTGCAATCACATCCTGCGCATTTTGCAGCCAGAATGGGTTTTCTTCTGAACCGTCAGCATAATTAAATGTGATTGAAACAATGTTGTTTTGATAGCCTGAGGCAATCTCTTCGTCAACAAACCAAGCATTTGGAATGATTTGCAGTGTTCCGCTAAGGCTGCCCAGCCCTTCGGCCGCCAGCACCTCATTATTAAGGGTAACGCCAATAAGCCAAGTGCCATTATCATTTATTTTTGTGATTGTAACATCACCATTTTCACTTTGCTGTGAGTTTGAGTACAAAATGTTTGGAAGATTTATAAGCGATATGTCGTCTGCGTTCTCATTGCTTGAAATATATCTAACAACGATGTCCTTATCTGTTGCTGCAATTGGGTTTAAAAACACCGCAATTTCAAAATAGGTTTGGCTTGGCGAGAACACCAAGTTAGTCGCTTGGTCGATGTTTGTATATATGTTTGTAACGTTGTCGTATGCCTGCCCCTGCACATTGATTGGGAAATATCTTGCCCCGCTGTATTGCCTTAAAGAAGCAAACAAAGTAAAACTAAATTCATAGCCATAGTTTGGGTTGACGGTAAAAGTCATGGTTGTGGTGTCAAACAAACCAAAATAGTTGTCATAACTTGCACCAATTCTGTAAATATTGCCATAAACCATTCTGTCAACCAATTCGTTGGTTGCAGCGATGTAACTGTAAGTGGTGTCGTTTAAAGTCCAGTAAACATACTCTTGCTTGAAAGTGTCATTTACCAGTGTGTCTAATTCGGGGTCATAAAAACCATAGGCGTTGGACGGATTAACCACTGTTGAAAATGTTGCAGTCTGCAAAGAAGCGTCGCTGATGTTGTTGCCCACAAACAAATTCACGCTGTATGCTGAAACGCCATCATCTGTGTTTACATTAAACTGCGAAACTGAAACCGTGCTTACAAAATTGACCCTTGCATATTTGGTGTCGGTTTGTTTAATGAAATCTTCATTAACCACCACCCCGCTCACAGCAAAATCGAGCACCGTTTCGCCGTATGAATTTGTGGAAACTGTGTAGGTGGCTGCGCCGTTTTGCACAATTCCCAAAAGGTTGATGTTTGAAAAATCATATTCAATGCTGTCAAAAATGTCAGCGCCGCTCGAAGAAGAAAGTTGAACGGTGGCATTTCTGCCATAAATTGTGATAGGTTGGTTATTTTCATCATAGCCTGCCAAATTTTGCAAAACTATGTTCATTTCATCGCTAAGTTGCCCAAGTTCTGGGTCATCGCTTGGCTGAACTTTTTCATAACTCAGCACGCCATTGTTTTCAGTGCCTGAAAGGTTTACGGCAAGATCATCAAATGTGTCAATAACCCTAAAAGTAATAAGTTTTGACACGCCGTTATCAAGCATAATTCTGTAAGTTGCAATGCCTGTGCGCCTTGGCTCAACCCTCAAATAAACCGTGTTGGCCTCTGTATCAAACTCTGCCTCATCTGGCGAGATATATTCCACTATAACCGCAGAGGCGTCGCCTTCATAGAAGATTGGCGAAACGCTTTCAAAAGCATAGTCGGAAACCAGATGTGCAAACACTTGTGCTGATGCTGATGAAGAGATAAATATGCCTGAATTATCGTTGTTTTCGTTATATTCATATGGCGCGGTCGGGTCGTCAAAAGTAAGAGTGGTTGCGCCAGTTGAAATTGTGTAATTTACATTATAAATAACGTTGTCGTTGCCTTCGCTGATATATTCGCTGACAACTTTAAATTGAATTTGCTTTTGCTGAGTGGTTGGGCTAACCGAGGATGCCCCCCTCACATAAACAGGTTCGCTGATGTCTGTGATTTGCAAAGGTGAACTTACCAGCCTGTTTTGATATCTAACAACCACATCATTATCAAAGGTCATTTCAACATAGTCAAAACTGCTGTCGGTTCTAAACACCTCAACATTAAATTGCTGCCAGCCATAGTCGCCATCATAATAATTATAAAAATTATAGTTGTTTTCAGGGGCGTTTTGCTCATAGCCGTTTACAACCACGCTGTCTGGCGCAACCCTGATGTTTATCGGCAGACTAAGTTGCTGCGAAACGGCGTCATCGTCGGCGCTTTCGAAAGACTGGTTGCCGATTGTGTAAAACAAACTTAAATTTAAATTGGTTGAAGCCGCTTGAATGGTGGCACTTGAAATTTGATACACATAGGTTGCATATCCTGCCTCGAACAGCGGGTCACCCTCTGCAACCTTGCTTCTTGTTATGGTTAAAAGTGAATTATCTTGAACTTCATCTTCAAATGTTATAAAATTTTGCTCTGCGTCTGTGCCCGCATTTTCAATATGAGAAGGCACTTTAATTGTTAAGTTGATGCTTTCTCTGCCAGCGACATCATTGGCAACAATTGTCAGCCCCTCCGCCACATCAACTGGCTGCTCGCCTACATAAAGTTCAATTGCATTTTCTTCCAGCGCTGGCAAAACCGTGAAATATGAAAGCAATGTTTGCACTTCCAAGGTTTGGCCGTTTTCATATCTTGCCATAAAGTTGATTTGCGTGCCTAAACTTACAACGCTTTCGCCAAAGGTTTCACCATTTTCTTTAACAAAATTTATCAAATATTGCCCATTTTCTGCGTCAAAAGTTAAATTTGCGCTTACAAAAGCGTTTTCTTCGCTAATTTCGCTGGCAAGTTCTGTTCTATGGAAGGTTAAATTTCTTTCTGTTGCATTTGATTCAAAATTATACATTTGCTCGTTTGGAGCAAACGGCGACTCGTCTGTAACATACAAAAGTTGCCCATCTTTTAATGAAATTGAGGAAGAATATTGCCTAACCTCAATGTTAACAAAGGCCTGTTTGCTGCCCTCATTGGTTGTTGCAACAAGTGTGGTTGTTCCGCCGCTCACACCCGTAACTCTTACGGTGGTTTGAGTTTCTTGCTGGCTGATTACTTCCAAAGTTACATGTTCACTGGTGGCAGATGCAACAGTGCTGTCAATAAGCGAAAAACTGATTGTGCTGTCCACCCCACTTTCATAATTTCCAAGCGAGAATGTGATGTCGGTGCTTTCGCCGGTGAAAATTGAAACGCTGGTTTTATCTGGCGTAATTGTCAGCCTTGACGCGGCGCTTTCACCACAACCGACAAAAAAGAGGCCAGCGAGCAGCAAAACCACTCCCAGGCTGATTGCAGTTATCAATTTTTTAAATTTATAACTTACCTTTTGCATAAACCCCTTTTTATTCGTTTGCGTTAGAGAATATAGACCTAATGTAATCCTGTGCCACAACTTGAATCATGGTTCTGTTTGTTGGGCCTGTAATCAAGAAGGCTTGTCCCAAGCCGGCTGTAACGATGGCGTTCTGCTCTTCCTCGTTGATACCGCCCGATTTTTTGTAGAGTTCTACAAGGTCGTTAATATCGTTTGGAGCAAGCGAGAATATGAGTGAATATTGACACGCGTTAATAACCGCGGTTGACTGCCTTTGAATTTCTTCACTGCCCACAAAGTCGGCGATGTTTTGCGTGATGACAATCTGCATTCCCCAATATTTACGGATACGCTTTGCCATCTGCGCCATAAAGTCAAGCGCGATTGGATAGCGAGGGTTGATGAACACGTGCGCTTCATCCACCGCGATGATGATTTTACGGTTGTTTTTCTTGTCGCCTTTATGATATTTGGCGTTGAAATCTTTGTTGTTGATGATTTCGTTGTTAAGATATCTAAACACCAAAAGCATTTGTGCGTTTGTTAAAAGCGAGTTGTTGTTTGCAATAAGTGATTGGAAGTTGAAGCAAACAAAGTTTTCGTTTGTTTCAATTGATGTTGGGCCGTTCCACAGTTTGCTGTTTCTTCCGCCCGAGGCAAACTTTTTGATGTAGGTTTCAATGGTCATAAGGTTGCGCATTGTGAAATCATCTTTGCAAGTTTTAATCCTCTGCAAAATCAACTGATATAAATCGTCGAAAATAGGATAATCTTCTGGTTTTAAATCAGGAATATAAGTGTTTTCATCAATGCCTTTTTTCTTATAAACATCAACAATAAGTGAGTTCAAAAGTTCGAATGCATCCGAGTTGATGCCCTCCAAGATGCTTCTAAAAAATTGCTCTAAGAATTGAAGGTGCTGTGAATAGGAGTCGTTAACCACTTGAACCTTTTTCTTTTTGCGTTTAACTTTAAAGGTTTCAAGGTCAACTTCGCCTTCCTCGTCCTCTTCTTCCTCTGGCTCATCCTCGTCGTTTTCGTCAAGCGAGGCAATCACGTGGAAAGGATTGATAATTCCGTGCAAAGACGAACCAACATCAATGTATTTTCCGCCAAGGTGTTCTGTTAAAAGTGCGTATTCTTTTTCAGGGTCCAAAATAAAGATTTTGCAGTTATCTGCCGCCAGGTTTGCAAGCAAGGTTTTTGTTGCATAACTTTTTCCTGAACCAGACTTACCAATAACCATCATATTTGAGTTGACACGAGTGTTATCTCTGGCAAAGAAATCCACAAACACTGGATATTCGTTGTCACCTATGTAAATTCCGCCCTCATCCTGCAACGCGCTGGAAATGAATGGGAACACAGCCGCAAGAGTTGAGGTTGGAATGCCGCGGCGATAGTTTTTGATGTTATCTCTGCGTGAGATGTTGGTGCTGATGAAAGCATCCTGCTGGCGAGCAAACATTTCGCTGAACTTAAAGCCACTTTGTTTAAGCATTGCCTTAACATCTCTTTTAGCCGCATCTTCGCAAGTGATGTAAGTGTTAACATCATAGAGTTGTTGATTGTTGTTTTTAAGGTTTACAAGCAAATCTCTAAGTGTGTCCACGTGCGTTTCAAGTTCAATTCGGCTGGAAGAACGCCCAGTCCTGTAAAGTTTGCTTTCCATATCCATGATGGCTTTATCAATCGAGCGCTCTGCGTTATACTTAGGCACTTGATTGAATTTCATAACAACTTTGGTTCTGTCAAGCAGGAAGATGTCTGAGCCCCAAGCGTTGCCAACATTTAGTGGATAGTCAGTTATGGCATAGGTTCTAAACGCGTTGTCGTCAACATAATATCTTGCTGCTTTAAAGCGAACTTGTTTTGGCCTTGCCCAATCGATGTGTTGTGAAAGCGGAATGCTTTCAAGGTCTCTTTGGTCAAACTCTCTGCCATAGTTGGCTTTAAGGAAGATTGTCAGGTCGCTGCCATAAAGCCTTTTTGCACTTACTGGCGAAAGTGAAGAAGCCAGCGAGTTAATCATTCCGTTTACGGTGTTTTCCAACAAATCCATGTCTTTATCAAAAACAACAACATAGAAATGGTCTTTATAAACCTTGTCGCGCCTGTTCAAATTTTCCATGAACGACACGCGCTCTTCAAAAATAGGGCTTCTTGCGTCAACTTCTTTTTCAGTAACCTGCCCTTCATATTGCATCTCTAAAAGAAGTTCGTATTTCTTGTTTTCGTTATATATGTAATTATCAAGCACCATTGCAAGGTTAAGTTTTATGATTGCACATGTTTGGTCTGGTGAAAGACGCCTAAGTGCGTTTGCAAAACTTTCAATAACATTATCCTGTGTGTATTCTGTAAGCAAACCAAACAGCACTGGCCTGATTTCAATAACTTGGCCATAGTAACTGCCAAAGTTGATGAACCTGTCTTGATAGATGCTTTCAAATGGAATCATCTCGCCGATGTCGGATTTCTTTCCTTTTCCTGGGTCAACAGAAAAACGCTTCTTTTGCGCCATAAAGCGGAATAGATACGCGCATGTTACATAAAACCTTTCATCATCTGCAACTTTGATGAAAATGGAAAGATAAAAAATGGTAAACACGGCCGCAATCCAGAAATGGCCTGGGAAGTTTGAAGCGAACAGGATGACGGCCACCGCCACACCGATTACCGCCAAAATTAAATCCAGCCCGGTTACCCCTCTAATAAATTCAAGTTTGACTTTGGTCTTCCTTGGAATTACACGCTGCATAGTATTTTTCTCCTTGTAAATATTTTACTACAAACAAGTTGAAAAATACAAACGATTTAGGCTATTTGCAATTATAAAATAATATATTTAATTTATTGTGTTTTTTTGCATCATTTAATTTTTTTTGCGTAATTATTTCGAATTTTTTTATAATTATTTCATTATTTAATCCAAAAATATCTCTCGTTGCCATTTTGCCTATTAAATTTTTTGCATCGGTGGTTATTCTGTATGGCATCACTGGCGCTTCCTTGATTACAGGCGAGGCTGTGATTGAAACAAGTTGCTGCGGCTGAGAGGTTTCAAAAGCCGGCTTTTGCTGTGCGTTAACCAGATGTTTTTTCTTTCGGCCAATGATTATGGCATCATTTCCCCAAACACAAATTTGTTTAGGCGAAAAGGTCAATTTTTCAGTTACAAACGCTTCAACTTTAAAATTATTAAGCAAAACTTCCCTAATTTTGCCGCAATCAGCCCCATTTTGAGTAAACACGCCCTTGCCGATGGGATTGGTTGAAAAACTTTCTCCACCATAAAAAAGGCAGTTTTGATTTTCCACAAAAAAATATTCACCGCAAAGTTTGATGTTTTTTACATCAATGTCACCTTCCAGTTCGCTGTCGTCATCCACAACTATGATTGATTTGATGCGCGAAAGGGAGTTGTCAAAAACCACATTTAAAACATAGCCGAGGCCATTTCCAGAGCCTAGGCAATAAACTTTTTTAGAAATAATTTCTGTTAATTTTTCCATACCACAACATATTAAAAATTAAAAAATAATATGTGAAAATAAAAAAATAAGACAAAAAATAACAAAAAAATCAATTTTTTATTATTTTTTCATTGACTTTTAATAAATTATTTAATAAAATAATTTTTATGAAAAAACAGGAAAATAAAAAAATCACAAAAAATATGACAATTAAAGATGTGCTGGAAATTGACCAAACTTTGGCTGATGTGCTGATGGGTTTTGGCATGCACTGCATCTTTTGCCCTATGAGCCAAATGGAGACTTTGGAAGAGGCCGCACAGGTGCATGAGATTGATGTTGATTTTTTGGTTAAAAAACTTAATGAAAACAAAAGCAGCGCAAAATAAGCGCTGCTTTTTTTAATTAAATAAATTTTGCTTAATCATCTTTTTAAGGTCCTCTATCCCCTCTTTGGTTTTTGTTGACACAAAAATTTCATTTGGAAGCAATTCAAACCGCTGCGATAAAAGGTCGCATTTATTATACACCACAATTCGGTTGTCTGTTGCGCCGATGTCATCCAGCACCTTGTTGGTAACGCGCATGGACTCGATGTAATATTTTTCCTTATCCTCTGTCAGTGAGGTTGCAGTTGGGTCAACCACATGCAAAATCAAATGCGCATCCCTTGCCTCTTCCAAAGTTGAAGCAAAGGCATCCACAAGTTCGTGAGGCAGTTCGCTAATAAAGCCAACCGTGTCGGTTATCATCACAGTTTCGCCATCCAGATACAACTTTCTGCTGGTGGTGTCCAGCGTTGCAAAGTATTTATCCTTAACATAAATGTCGTCTCTGGTCAGCACGTTTAACAGGCTGCTTTTGCCAGCGTTTGTGTAGCCCACAATCGCAACACGCTTAATCGCATTTTTTTCACGCTCGCGCCTGTTGACATTTCTTTGCTCTTTAATTTTTGCAATTTGTTTTTTAAGAACATCAATTTCCTTTTCCAGCAAGCGCCTGTCGAGTTCAAGTTTGGTTTCGCCAGGGCCGCGCATGCCAACACCGCCTCCGCCATACCTTCCGCTTGTGCCTTTAAGTTGGGCAAGTCGAGGCAGATTGTATAAGTTTTGTGCAAGTTTAACCTGCAACTTGGCCTCATTGGTTTTTGCGCCTTTTGCAAAGATGTCAAGAATAAGCCCCACCCTGTCGATAACCCTTGTGCCAAAGGCATCGGTGAGATTTTTTATCTGCGAACTTACAAGTTTGTAGTCAACAATCACAACATCCACAGGGTGCTGCTTTAAAAATTCACAAATTTCTTCAACTTTTCCGCTTCCAATCACAGTTGCACGATTAAATTCCTTGATTGTTTGCGAAAAAACTCCTTCCACCTCCAAATCGGTGGAAGCAGCCAATCTTGTAATTTCATCTATCTTTCGGTTTTTGCTTTCGCCTTTTTTTGTAAGCACAACAACCAAAAGCGCTTTCTCTTTTTGCGTAGCAGTTGAATATGTTTTCATGAGATGATTATACCACATCTCCGCTGTCATCTGCAAGCACAATTTGCTCTGTTGTGGATATAATCACATTCTTAATTTGTCCATCTTTCGACATCACGCTGAAAAGCCAAAGCGCGCCGTTTTCCTCACCCGTAAGTGTGTCCATAATTCGCAAATAGCATTCGCCATCAAAGTTGTTGCCATCACAAAGCGGCTCTATAAAATCTTGCAGGTGCTGGCAACCAAGTTGAATTGCCTGAGAAGATGAAACTGCAAATTCATTGGATTTATTCACCATTGTCGCCGTTTGGTCGCCATATGTGATTTGAATTTCCTCCTCACCAGTCAATTTTCTTTCCAAATCAGCCATGTGCGTGCCAGTTCGATAGTTAAACTCTAAAAGCACATCGCTTTGCACTCCATCAATAGTAACTTGGCACAACTCTGTGTCAGCCGAGTCTAACTGCGCAACGATGAGCGCAAAGTCGACCTTATTTGTGCTGACGCCGTCATAGTTATAGGTGCTCTCCCTCTGCCCTGATGCCAAGGAAATTTTTAGGTTTTCATTATTAGAAAAATAGTAAACATCCGCTCTTTCACTCATATTATTTTGCACAAGCGACAGGCTGTCCATCTGTCCACAACCCACAAGCCCCACCATAGGCAACAGGCAAAGCGCGCCAATAAGCAGTTTTTTTATCATTTTAACCCTCCTTTGCCTTAATTTATGTTTTGTAAAATGCGAAAATGTGATATAATTTGTCATATGAAAAAATTATCTTACTATTTTCAAAAGGCAATTAAAGATGGTTTTGCAATCGGCGCATTTAACTTTTCCAGTTTGGAAACATTAAAAGCAATTTGCGCTGCCGCACAAAAAACCAACAGCCCTGTAATTTTAGGCGTAAGTGAAGGCGCGTTGCAATACATGGGCATGGACTATGTAATTGCAATCACAAAAGTTGCAAAGAAAACCTATGGCGTGCCAATTTATCTACACCTAGACCACGGCCAAAGTTTTGAAACCTGCGCACAAGCAGTTGATAAAGGCTTTGACAGTGTGATGATTGATGCCAGCGCTCTGCCATTTGAAGAAAATGTTGAATTAACTAGGCGCGTGGTTGAATATGCTCACAAACATTCGGTGCTGGTGGAAGGCGAACTTGGGCAAATTAAAGGCATTGAAGATAACCTTTCAAATGAACAAAACCATTTCACTGACCCAGCCAAAGCCAAGGAGTTTGTGCAAAGAACAGGCGTTGACAGCCTGGCGATTGCAATCGGCACAAGCCACGGCGCATATAAATTCAGCGGCAAGGCCAAATTGCGTTTTGACATTTTAAGCGAAATTGAGGCGCAACTGCCTTCTTTCCCTCTTGTGCTGCATGGCGCATCAAGCGTGGATGAAAAATATGTAAAACAAATAAACAGCAATGGTGGAAAACTTGGTAAGCCAAAAGGCGTGGATGAAAAACTAAATTACATTGCCTGCACAAAGCACAACATTGTAAAAATAAACATCGACACTGATTTAAGAATTGCTTTCACTGCTGGTGTGAGAAAATCACTTAAAGAAAACCCTCAAAATTTTGACCAGCGAAAATATGTGAAAGAAGGCCAAAATAACATTCAAAAAGTTGTGGAGGAAAAAATAACAAACATGCTTAACAGCGCATCCAAGGCATAAAAAAAGCAAGCGAAACCGCTTGCTTTTATCTTGTTAAAGTTTCTTTTCCGGCTTGAATTGCTTTTTCTGCAATTTCTTTTGCTTTCTCTTTTGTAATGTTCTTATCTTGCAAAAGGCTAGTCTTTTCTTCTTTTGTAAACATTTGGGTGTCAAATTGTTCTATTTCATCTGTAACAGCCGAATAAGCGATGTAAACTTCTTCAAAAACAGCATTTTTTGTTCGATTGTCAATGTCTGCCAAATTCATTTCGGTTACATCTTGCCCAAAATCGTTTCCTTTAAATGATTTGTTGCCAAGATATTGTGTACTTAACATAATGGCCGCTCTTAAAGGATTTTCCTTAGCAAGTGCGTTTGCCTTATACAAACCTCTTTTCCTGCCTTGTTTGTTTAATTCTTTAACAATCATTTTTCTAAATTTTTCTGCTTCTTTTTTAGATTTGAACGCAGTTTTGCCATAATTTTCATAGGCGTCTGCTGGCAAAATCTCCAAACCTTTCACATCTTCAAGTGCTGCATCCTGCGCTTTTTTGATTGCTTTTGCATCAAGGTTATCAAGGCATTGAACAAGTGGAACAACAAACATTTGTTGGAAGGTTTTCTTGCCATTTTCGCTCATGCCACTGTTTTCTAAAATTATCAAATTAGCCATCAGCGCTTCGGCAATTTCCTCAGGAGAATCTATAATTTTATCTTCCTTATTTTCAAAAATTGCACGATCAAGATAACTGAAAGAATTAAGTGCGGTTGATGCCTTATTTAAGTTCGCAAAAGCCTGTTGAGAGTTTTCAAACTTTGCGCTATCGTCTACTTTCACATAAGATATGCCGCTTTCTTTAATAAGCATAAACGGATAGTTAGAGCCTTCATTAGTCATACGAATTGCAAGGTCGTTTACTTTTTCAATTCTTCTGTGTAATTGTTGTTCCAACACCAAATCATGGAACAGCGCCCCAATGTCAGTATTGTAAGTTCCGCCGTTTTGGTTTAATTGTTCAAGTCTGGCTTTGCAAAGAGCGATTGCCTCCTCTCTAACCGTAGCGTTATCCACACCAAACATCTCTGGTGTGATGCTTTCTCTAAGCGGAGTAACTAAATTGCTTAAAATGTCATTAAAACTTTTGTCGTCTTTTACAACGCTTCTTAAAGTTAAGATTGTTGCAAGATAAATTGCAGGCATTTTTAAATCAATCTTTTCGTGCGTTGTTTTATTTTCTACAATAAAATTAGGGTCCTTTTTAGTGATAAAATCATTAAGAAGTGAACTAATCAAAAATTTTGCATATTCATTTCTAGAGATTTGAATGTTGAATTTCTTATCTGCGCTTACCGAAAATCTAAAAGAACGCTCGCCTTTTTCAACAACCTCTTGCACTTCGCCCATTTTTTTAACGATGTCGTAATACTCATCTGCATCTTGTTTTAATTCTTCATTTTCAGTAAGTTGATTGAGCCAAGCATAGGTTTCACCAAACTGCTCTTTGCCCTCTGCAAAAGTTGCCCGCCTGCTTTCAACCTTTTTTGCGGCGTTATCACCAAACATGCCCATGCTTGCCATTTGATCTAAATCCTTGCTAACGCCACCAAGAGTTCTTCCAAAAAAAGTGCGCACATACCCATCACCATTTGGCACCATTTTCACTTGTTTAGTTATGAATGGCAACAAAACAGCAACTTCTTCGCGAGAAAAAATATGGCTAGTTTTTCTTAAAGAACTTCTTGCAGCGGCAGCTAAATTTTTGCTTGTGATTGTGCCTGTGCCATTAAAAATTTTGTCAATATATGCGGAAATATCTCTTTCTAAAATCATATTGTCCCCCCATTACTTATATGATTATATCACTTTTGGAGACAAAATTCAATAGGTTTTTGTAATTTTATTGCAAAGTGGCCATTGTCTGTTGTAATGTTCCGTTTCTGTAATAATCAATTATTAATGCATCACCTTGATTATATGAAAGCACCGCCTTTCTTAAATCAAGCAAATTTTTAACCTCAACCCCGCCAACTTTGGTTATCAAATCACCCTTTTGCAGCCCTGCCTGTTTTGCTGGGCCGTCTGTGGAGATAACATACACGCCGTCTGCGTTGAGTTTTTCGCCGTATGCAAGCGCGATGTCGCTGTCAAAACCAAAGACGCCAAGATATGGAGATTGATAGTTTTGATTTTCCTTAATTTGCTCTGTTACAATGCTGCCAATTTCAATTGGAATGGCAAAACCGATACCCTCACCCTCGGTGGCTTTTAAAGTGTTGATACCAATAACCTGGCCCGCGCTGTTAATGAGCGGCCCGCCCGAATTGCCAGGGTTTATTGCGGCATCGTGTTGAATTAAACTTTGCAAAAAACTAACCCCTGCGCCGCTTTGCGTTTCAAGCGTTCTGTTTGTGGCACTGATTATGCCGTGAGTAACCGTGTGCTTAAATTCCAGCGTAAGCGGTGTGCCGAGCGCAAACACCTCCTGCCCAACATACACCTCGCCAGTGTTAACCCCTAAATAGGGAATTTCTCTCGACGAGCGCACCACTGCCATATCCAGCCCTGGGTCCGTCCACAAAACTTCGCCAGTGCCGATGGTTTTGTCGGCATAGTATAAAGTTATGTTGCTGCCTCCCTCCACAACATGATTGTTGGTTAAAATAAGCCCACCATCGCTGATTGCAAAACCGCTGCCGATTGCATAGCCATCTGCTAGGTCGACTGAAATTCCCACAACCGCGCTTTTAGCCTGCGAAAGCATGTCGCTAAGTGAAGCAGTGCTTTCGGTTGCAACGCGCCTGACGCTCATATCCACGGTTGGGTCGCCCGTTTGCGTTTGCCCGCAGCCGAACAGCGCAAGCGGAATAATTAACATAAAACTAAACAAAAAACAAAAAAATTTCTTCATAAACTCTCCTTTTTGAGAAGTCATGAAGAAATCTTAAAGTTTAAACATCGTTCCAGGGTTTGGGCTGGCGACATCAATTTTAACATGCACGCCTTCAATAATTCCATAATCTCTAAGTTTTTCTGCGATATAGGAATATGCCAAATCAGGGGTGTTGTTTTCTCTGCTTAAATGTGAAAGCACAATTTGCCTGCTGCCGCTTTCAACCAAATACTTGATTAAAAGCGCAGACTCGTCATTGGAAAGATGCCCTCTGCCGCCTGCAATTCTGTGTTTGAGTGCAAGTGGATAGCGCTTGCCCTCTTTAAGCATGGTTTTATCATAGTTGGCTTCAAGATATACTAACTGACTTCCCCGAATACTATCCAGTATTCTGTCGTTAGTATGCCCAACATCTGTTAAAATACTTATCTTTGCGCCATTATTTTCAAAACAATAGCCAAAACAAGGCACATCATGTGGCACTTCCACTGCGTGAACAACCACATCGCGCAGGTTAAAAGTGTCGGTTTCAAAAAATCGGCGGTTTTTGGACGGCGTTTTAATAAGTTTGAATTTTAAATTATCCCAAACGCTTTTATGTGCAAAAATTGGCTTGTCATATTTATATGAAAAAGCATCCACGCCCTTTATATGGTCGTTATGCTCATGCGTAACCAATATGGCGTCAATCTCCTCAGGCTGCACATCGATAAGTTTAAGCCGTTTCACGGCCTCAGCGCATGAAAGCCCTATGTCAACCAAAAATTTGACTTTTTCGCTTTCAACATATGTCATATTTCCGTCACTTCCAGACGCCAAACTTATAATTCGCATGGCAATATTTTATCACTTTGCAATAATTTTTGCAAGGTTATTTTTGTGCCAAAATCTTTTTCAGGAACATTCCGGTAAAGGACTTTTCATTTTCAGCCACCTGCTCTGGCGTGCCAGTGGCAACAACCTCGCCTCCGCCCGAGCCGCCCTCAGGGCCAAGGTCGATGATTTGGTCGGCACTCTTAATCACATCCAAGTTGTGTTCAATCACGACCACGCTGTTGCCGTTGCCAACAAGCCTGTTCAAAATTTTGATAAGTTTTTTAACATCATACATGTGAAGGCCGGTTGTAGGCTCATCTAAAATATAGAAGGTTTTGCCGGTTTCGCGTTTAGCAAGTTCAGTGGCAAGTTTAACCCTTTGTGCCTCGCCGCCCGAAAGCGTTGTGGCAGGCTGGCCAAGTTTGATGTAAGAAAGCCCCACGTCATAAAGCGCTTGCAGTTTGTTTTTGATGCTTGGAATGGACGCAAAAAATTCCAGTGCCTCTTCCACCGTCATATCCAAAACGTCGGTTATGGTTTTGCCTTTGTATTTCACTTCCAGCGTTTCGCGGTTGTATCTTTTGCCTTTGCACACTTCGCATGGCACAGAGATGTCTGGCAGGAAATACATTTCAATCTCTTTAACTCCCGCGCCATCGCAGGCCTCACACCTGCCGCCGTGCACGTTAAATGAAAATCTGCTTGCAGTAAACCCTCTCATCTTTGCATCAGGAGTGGCTGCAAAAAGTTCACGAATAGGCGTAAACACGCCCGTGTATGTTGCAGGATTGCTGCGCGGAGTTCTGCCTATCGGCGCTTGGTCGATGCAGATTACTTTATCAAGTTGCTCAATCCCCTCAATTTTATCAAACTTGCCAAGTTCCAACTTGCTGCCATTGAGAGCGTTGGAAAGATATGGATAAACAACCTCATTAACCAGGCTGGATTTTCCGCTGCCTGAAACACCTGTAACAACTGTAAGCACGCCCAAAGGAATGTCCACATCCAGGTTTTTCAAGTTGTTTTTTGCCGCACCTTTGACTTTTAAATACCCCGACGGCTGTTTGCGCGACTCGGGAATTTCAATTTTTTCTTCGCCGCGCAAAAATTTTGCGGTGACAGAATTTGGGCTTTTGAGCACCTCTTCAAGCGGGCCATTAGCCACAATCTCTCCGCCATGCACGCCTGCATATGGCCCCACATCTACAATCCAGTCCGCCTCACGCATGGTATCTTCATCGTGCTCAACCACAACCAAAGTGTTGCCAAGGTCGCGCAGATTTTTCAAGGTTGCCAGCAGTTTTTCGTTGTCGCGTTGATGCAATCCAATGCTTGGTTCGTCCAAAATATACAGCACTCCAACAAGCCCCGAGCCAATCTGCGTTGCAAGCCTAATTCTTTGTGCCTCGCCACCCGACAGCGTTTCAGCCGAGCGCGAAAGAGTGAGATAGCCAAGCCCCACATCGCTCAAAAATTTAAGCCTTGCGTTAATCTCTTTTAAAATGCCCTCAGCCACCACCATTTTGTATTTTGGCAATTTAAGGTTTTGCATGTATGGCAAAAGTTCACTGACAGGCATGTCGCAAATGTCGATGATGTCTTTTCCGTCAATTTTAATGGAAAGCGCCGACTCATTAAGCCTTTTCCCGTGGCAAACTTTGCAAGTTTGGTTTCTTAAAAATTTTCCAATTTCAAAGCGCATAAACTCGCTTTTTGTTTCCGCCAAACGGCGTTTAAGATTGTTGATTAACCCTTCAAAACTCAGCGCGTGCGAGCCACGGAACCTCTCTTCCATCTTGTTTCTGCGCGCATCTTTGAAAATATCCATCTTTTCGCCGTTGTTTCCATACAGCAAAATTTGAATATGTTTTTTTGGCAAATCTTTAACTGGCTTATCCAGTGGAATGCCATATTTTTCACTCAGCGCGTCAAAATAAAGTTTCGCCATGCTGCCTTCTTCATATTTCCAGCCGGTTATGTTGAATGCGCCCTGCGCAATGGTTAAATGAGAATTTTTAAGCACCAGCGCTTCGTCAATATCTGCAATTTCACCCAGCCCCGAGCAATTTGGGCAAGCCCCAAAAGGCGCGTTAAATGAAAAAAGCCTTGGCGTGATTTCTTCCAGCGTCCAACCGCAAGTTGGGCAGGAATAGTTGGTGGAATAAAGTTCTTCTTGTCCATCAAAATCCACAATGGCAAGCCCACTGGCAAGTTTTATCGCAGTTTCCAAACTTTCGGTCAGCCTTGCCTCAACGCCCTCTTTCAAAATCAGCCTATCCACCACAACTTTAACTTCATGCTTGATGTTTTTGTCAAGTTCAATCTCTTCATCAAGTGTATACATGATGCCGTCCACAAGCACCCTAACATATCCGCTTTTTCTCAGTGAATCAAAAAGTTTGGCAAACGCACCCTTTTCTTTTCTAACAACAGGGCTTAAAATTGTAAGTTTGCTTCCCTGTGGCCTGGTCATAACATCGTCCACAATTTGGTCTATCGTCTGCCTGGAAATTGCTTTGTGGCAGTTTGGGCAATACGCAACACCCACCCTTGCAAACAACAGCCTTAAATAGTCATAAATTTCGGTAACCGTTCCAACTGTTGAGCGCGGATTGTGGTTGGTGGTTTTTTGGTCTATTGAAATGGCTGGCGACAGCCCCTCAATGGCTTCAACATCTGGCTTTTGGGCTTGCCCCAAAAACATTCTTGCGTAAGAAGAAAGGCTTTCAATATATCGCCTTTGCCCCTCTGCAAAAATAGTGCCAAAAGCAAGCGAGGTTTTTCCCGAGCCACTCACGCCGGTAAAAACAATCAACTTATCTCTTGGAATCGTTAAGTTGATGTTTTTTAAATTATTTTCCTTTGCCCCAATAATTTTTATATTTTCGTCCATTTTTAACCCTTTTTTCCTAATTTTTTCTTTAAATTTAAAATTTTATTTCTAAGTTCAATCGCTCTTTCAAAATCCAGCGAGTTGGAAGCCAGTTTCATCATAGATGTAAGTCTTTCAATTTCGGCTGGGATATCCTTTTTAGGAATGTCCTCATCGCTGAGTTTTTTGGTGATTTCCAGTGTGTTTTTAACAAGTTTTTTGATGGTTTTAGGCGTTATGTTGTGCTCTTTATTATACTGCATTTGAATTTCACGCCTGCGCTGAGTTTCATCGATTGCTCTTCGCATGGAGTCTGTGATTTCATCGGCATACATAATCGCTCTGCCATTTTCATTTCTCGCAACCCTGCCCACTGTTTGAATAAGCGCGCCTTCGCTGCGCAAAAAGCCCTCTTTGTCGGCGTCCAAAATCGCAACAAGTTCAACCTCTGGCATATCCAGCCCTTCACGCAAAAGGTTGATGCCCACCAGCACATCAAACTCGCCGCTCCTAAGCCCATTGATGATTTCCACTCTTTCCATGGTGTCAATTTCGCTGTGCAGATATTTAACTTTAAATTTTCTGTCGCCCAAATAAGTTGTCAAACTTTCAGCCATCTTTTTCGTGAGTGTGGTGACAAGCACCCTGGCGTTGCGTGCAATGGTTTTGTTGATTTCGCTAATCAAATCGTCAATCTGCCCCTTGGATGGACGCACCTCAATTGTTGGGTCAAGCAAACCTGTTGGTCTCAAAAGTTGCTCCACCACCTGTCCAGCACGAGAGAGTTCATACTTAGCAGGTGTGGCCGAAACATACAGCGTTTGGCCAAGCCTCTCGTTAAACTCGTCAAATTTCAGCGGCCTGTTATCACGCGCCGCCTCCAACCTGAAACCATACTCCACCAAATTATCCTTCCTCGCCTTGTCGCCGTTATACATTGCTCTAATTTGCGGAAGCGTCATATGGCTTTCGTCGATTATAGTTAAAAAGCCCTTTGGGAAATAATCAAGCAGCGTAAAAGGTGGCTCGCCCGGCTGCCTGCCGTCAAAATATCTGGAATAGTTTTCAATGCCGTTGCAATATCCAAGTTCGCTCATCATTTCAAGGTCATAGGCCACCCTTTGCCCTATGCGCTCTGCCTCCAACGGCTTCCCCTCATCATTGAATTTTTTGATCGCCTTTTCCCTATCCTCGCTGATTTGTGCAATTGCGCGTTTTAGCCTGTCATTGCCCACAGCATAGTGCGTTGCAGGATAGATACCCACATAACTAACCTCGTTAAGCATGTTGCCAGTGATTGGGTCAAACTCATAAATTTTTTCAATCTCATCGCCAAAAAAGCGCACGCGGATTGCCATTTCGGATTGGTTTGCAGGAAAAATATCCAAAGTGTCGCCCTTTGCCCTGAAAGTTGAACGCTTAAAATCCATTTCATTACGCGTGTATTGAATGTCAATCAGCCGCCTGATTACATCATCTCTATCCACAATATCGCCCTTTCTAAGCGAGATGTGCAAATTGTAATATTCCTCTGGGCTGCCCAAGCCATATATGCAAGAAACCGATGCAACCACGATGGTGTCGTTGCGCTCTAACAGTGAAGAGGTTGCCGAAGAGCGCAACTTGTCAATCTCATCATTGATTGCCATGTCCTTTTCAATATAGGTGTCGGTTGAAACAATGTAGGCCTCTGGCTGGTAATAATCATAGTATGAAACAAAGTATTCCACTCTGTTTTCAGGAAAAAACTCTCTAAACTCGTTGCAAAGTTGTGCAGCAAGCGTTTTGTTGTGAGCGATCACCAAGGTTGGCCTATTTAACTTTGCAATGATGTTTGCCATTGTAAAAGTTTTTCCGCTGCCGGTAACGCCAAGCAAAACCTGCTCTTTTAACCCCTCGTCAAAACCTTCCACAAGTTTTTCGATTGCTTGCGGCTGGTCGCCAGATGGAGAAAATGGTGCTTTTAATTTAAATTTATCCATAGTTATCCCTTAAAAATCATTTTTAAAACAAGCCCAAAAATAAAACTGACGGTTGCCAAAAACAAACTTCTTAAAACCAGCAAGCCAAATGTTTTTTTCTGGCGCTTGGAGTCGGCAAGATATGTTTGCCCCTTCTTTTTTAATGTTACACAATAATAATACCCCATTTTGCTTTCGGAAACAACAAAATCAATATAGTTTTCATTGGAAAGTTCACTCATGATTTCATCAAGTTCGCTAACCGACAGCACAAATTTTTTTGACAGCGCCGCTGCAATTTCGCCCGGTGAAACAAGACATGTCCGTTTTTTTGGACACACCTTGCACAAATATGCCATAACCAGTTTTTCTTTATGCGTCAAAAAAGTTCACCTCTTGTTGGCTTACTTTTTTATTTCCTATTCAAAATGTTTTTACACAAAAAAACCAGTTATAAACTGGCTTGTGTGCTTTTTAAAAATGCGCTTGATCTTTTTTTTAATTTTAAATTATTTAAAATTGTGGCTCTTTTTTGTTCCCCTGCTTCAAGTTCGCTTTCTTCTCTGCTTACATCATACTGATAAGGGCTGTCTAACAAATCAGATATTTTTTCATTGATGTCATGTATATAGTTATCAAGTTCTTGCTTTTCTTTAACAAGAGGCATAACTTTGTTCAAATATTCAGTTGCAACATCTTTATCTAAATTAAAACCTTTGTAAAACATTTTTTTAAATCTGTCATCAAAATTTTTAAAAGATTGTTCAAAATCTTCAATCGTCGTATATCCAACTTTTCTAAAACCTTTTTTTAATTCATCGATAACATCACAAAACCTATCGCTTAAAATATCTTCAAAAATATACGCTAACTTATATTTTTCTTTTTCGAACATTTTATCAACTTCATCTTTTTCAAAACCGAACGCTTCCATCCAACTTTCTGGCATATTTTCATATCCGCTTAATACTTTCATAATCTCCTCCCAAATATGTTTTTATTCTACTATAAAAACGCCCATAAGTCAATACGCAAGATTTATTTTGTCTAAAAATGTCGATAATATGTTGCAAAAAAATGCAAATATTTACAAATAATAAAGCATGCTGGATTTAAAATCAAATTTAGTTTTAAAAATATTACAAAAAGAGTGTCATGGTTCGGGATATAAAGTCATCGACAAAGCCGACATAATTTCTGCCATGCCCGCAAAATACAGAGTTGACGAAGATGGGCTTGAAAACATCATCACCTTTTTGGAAAGAAACGAATGCGTGCATGTTAAATATGATGACGACAATGTTTATTGTTTATGCATTCTTCCAATAGGCAACCAAATAACCGAAAACCAGACCAAACAAAAAAAACAAAAGCCAAAATATGTGACTTTTGCATTAATTTGTTTAATTTTTTCTTTGATTGGCGGGTTAATTGGCGCAATTATTGCAAAATTTATCAATTTTTAGTAATTTTCAAAAGTTCTGTAATATTCGTTGGTTTTCATTCCAAACACGCCATCAATTCCCACAATAATGTGGTCAATAAGTGGAACGCCCAAACTTGAAAGCAGCGACTCAACAATTTGAGTTCCTTCAACATCACCTTGGGACGGCTGCGCTTTTCCTTGCGGATGATTATGCGCCAAAAATGCGTAAGCGGGCTTGATGTTTGTAATGAAATTTGCAATCTCATGCGTGCTTATTCCCACGCTTTTTATTCCACCAATGGAAAGTTTGATTTTTGATTTAACCCTGTTTGCAGCATCCACGCCAACAATGTAGGAAGTTTCAACATTTTTAAATCTCAAAAGTTCCTCAAAGAAATCTGCGATGTTGGATCGGTATGCAAACTGATATTTTTTATCCAAAGAAAGTTCTGTGTAGTAATTGAAAATGTCAACAAGAAGGTGCAACTTTTTCGCCGAAGCCTCACCCATACCTTTTACATTTTTTGTAAGCGTCCAATCCGCATTCAAAACATCGGCGGGGTTTCCAAACTTATCCAAAAGCCTATGCGCGATTGTGTTGGTGTCGCAACGCGGGAAAACATAGGTTAAAATAAATTCCATGGCAACAATATCACTCATATTTTCAATGCCTGCTTTGCAAATTTGATTTAGCAATCTTTGCCTATGCCCTGCGTGAATGTTTGCTTCATCGTCATTGATTTTTGCCATAAACTCTCCCCTAAAACGACACTAAATTGTAACAAATTTCGCATGAATTCGCAAATGAAAACGCATGAAAAAAAATTGTTTTTGACAAAACCACCTCTCATTACTCTATCTCTGCGCAAAATGCAGTTTCTGCGAATATTTACAACTATGGCATAGTCAAAGCGGGCGATGGTGGCAACGGCCGCCGCGGCACAGACGGAAAAGGAGGAACCGACAGCACAGACGGAACCGCTCCAACAAACGGAACCAAAGGGGCAGCAGGTGGAGCAGCAGGCTCGGTGGGAATAGCATACTATTACAGCGGACAAACAACTGCAAGACCAGGAAACGAAGAGACTAATACTGGCGCTATTCAAGGAACGCTCATACAAATTGATCAAGAGAAGGAATCTGCAGCCATCTCTGGTTCGCAAGGTAATAATGGTTGGGGCGGATTGAATTTGACTCGTTATTGGAATATTAAAGATGGCAGACATGGCACATCTTCTCGTGAGAGTGAAGGCAGGACTATTTATGTAAATAATCAAGTTGAAGTTGAAACATTGAACGGAAGTCTCAACGGAGAACAAGTTTCAACTAATATTGCTATTAATATATAAGCAATTTACATCATTGGAACAGGAGACTCCAGGATTTTTAGGATTAAACATCCTAGTTCGTAGTGGTAGAGATTGGAATAGAAATGATGACGAAATAGAATATGTTCCTGCGAGAACATATTCAATCGGGAATTTTGATTTTGAGACCCCTGCATACTATTCATTGCGAAGATATGCTGGTTATACGGCAGGTTGGTATAATGGAACTGGCGGGACAAAAACATATACAAACAATCAGAACACATATGGAAACATTTTGATTTATTATAATATAACTGGATCATATGGATATGAATCTACGAAATATACTTATAATAATGTTACTTTTAATGTATATGCAGGCTCAGAAGGCGAGTTCTTATCAGCAGTATGCTATGGCTATTAAAAAAAACGGCTAAATTTAGCCGTTTTTTTAATCTGTATTTGAGTTAACAGCAGAATAATCATAGCAAATAGCACTTGTTATTCCTTCTGTTACATAGAATGCTTGATATGCATACTTGATGGACCTATTGTCTTCGCCCGCACCAAAACCTAATTTTATTGTGATTTCCGTCCATGAAACGGCACCACTAGTATGATATGTAGTTAAAATGTTAAAAGTGTCATTATTGCCTTGACCGTCAATTTCGCCATCTAATCCGTCAAAAGTAAAGGAGCCATTATTGAAAGAAGTGGAATATCCTTCCCATCGTTTAAATGTAAATGTAGAAGTTATATAAGAAATATTATCGTCTTTGCTATTTCGGTTACCATTTAAATTGATTTTCCATAAAGAAAACCAGAGATCATATGTTCCTTTACTGTTTATTGAAGAAGTGTATTTTATCAAGTTGATTCCGCCCCAGCCATCGTTACCTCGTGCGCCATCTTTTCCTTTTGTTCCCGTCAATAACGCTCCGCTTATTGTATATGGCTCTTCCTCAGTCGCTGTGTGACTATTGGAAACATTGCCATAATAGTATGCTGTTCCAGGATCGCCGCCAGCGCCACCAGTTTTATTAACAACTGTCGCGTCGCCTGTCCATGACAACCATGATGGATTTTTTTCGATGAAATATAATTTATCTGATGTTATATAACAATCATCGTAAAGTGCCGAGATTAAAGGATCTTCTTCAAGCAAATAAGTAATTCCCTCTTCAGTTGGAGTAAGATAACCATTATCATCTTTATATAAATATTCGTTGGCATTCTCCGCCTCCGCTAACGGTCTTAGCACAAACATGTAATAAGGAGAAATAATACTGTTACTTTTTGTATAAGTGTTATGCTCTAACCAATTTGTGGTTTGATCATCTTTTAAATCACTTCCACCTATGTCGTCTGCGCCGCGGCGGCCGTTGCCACCATCGCCCGCTTTTACTACTCCATAGTTGTATATATTCGCAGAATTTACATTTTGCGAAGAGATAGACTGCGCGATTGCATAAACATCTTGTCCTTTGCCACCTGCAGCGCCAGCACCTGAGCCGTCATCGCCACGAACACCGACAATTGTTCCATAGTTTGAAACACTTCCGGCCCATGATGTTCCTGTCGCTGTGTATACAATGCCCGCCATGTTGAAGCTTTTTCTGTTATTAGAGAATGATGCAAAGTTGCTTACATTTGTAATCTTTGCAGAATCATTTATTGTGTGCGCAATACCACCAGCATTAAAACTTGCATAATCAATTTTAGCAGTTGTGATTGTGCCATATGTTTTAACATTGTTCAAATTGGCTTTAACAACATCTAATAAAATACCTGCCGCATTGCCAGAGGTTGGCGCCACTGTACCAGCAACATTCAAATCTTTGATAATGTTAACGTTAACGTTATCGTTATCTGGTGCTTTAAATAAACTGGTTTTTGAAGTATAGTAGTTTACAAAGTATCCATCACCAACAAGCAACCCATCGTTTTGTATGTTTAATGTTAATGACTGCTCAATCTTACCCAAATCAATGTCGCCGCGCAATACCACTCCATCGAAATTGTAGGTTTTACCACTTACATTAACACTTTGATTACCAACGGAATATCCTTTGTAATTGGCTGATATCGTGTAGGTTCTGCTGTTTTCGCCAGAAAATGCATCAAATGTAATTTGATTGCCGACTATATCATAACCTTCATATGGACCACTAGCAGTAACAGCAATATCGCCATCAATGTAGCCACCATTAGGCACAGTGACGGTTTGTGCATCATTTCGAAGCGTGATGCTTGTTTGTGCTGACTGTTGTTCAAGGTAATATTCAAATTGCACAAATTGATAACTTTCAATCACTCCGCCAGACCTGGTATAGGTTAGCGTGTAGGTTGTGGTTGCGTCATCACCTTCTCCACTTGTTGTTGAAGAAACCGTAACGTTAAGCTCATCCTCAACCAATTCACTTCTGCTTGAAATTGCATAAGTTGTGCCATTTATTGTGATTGTGTAGTTATTATTCGCTAAGTCATATTCCTCGCCATTTTGATATACCACAATATCTCCATCACCATTCAAAATATAGAACAATGTGGTTCCGCCAATAGTGAGCATGCCTTCACTGCCAGAGTATTGAGGGTTTAAGGTTACGGTGCCGTTTTCTTCATCAAAATAAACACTGTATTCCTGATTGCCAAACACTGCCATGTCATTTTGAGACACAATTGCATCTCCACTGGCAGGAGTGAATGTTACAATATAATTTCCATCACTCATCGAGTATGAGATTGTATAACTTGTTCCATTCACTGTGATGCTGCTATCAGAAGAGGTTATTGTGTTTGCTTCGGTTTGGTCAATCAAAACAAGTTTTTCCTCGTAAAGAGCAGCGGTAGCTGTGCCAGCCGTATAATAATTTTCTTCTGTCACGGTGTATGAAACGCTTGACGTTGTTGTTCTTTCATAGATATCAATTGTTTTGTCCGCATCGTTTTGCATGTCAGAAATCGCGATGCTAACTGTTTTTGCACCAGCGTTTGCGTGATAATAATTGCCGTTAATTAGATAAGTATGGTTGTCATTATCACGACTTGTGATAGTCGCTGATGTTAAACGATATGTTGCCTCACTACTAATTGCATATACTCTTTTCCATGGTGACATTTCTAAATGTTCTATCGAGTCGTTATTTGAAGCATCGACAATAGTATGCCCAGTAATGTTTTCAACATCTTTTTCGTAACGTAAAGTTAACATTGATCCGTCTGACAACTCTATTTCTCTTGTTAATGTCTCACTTTGAATTGGCTGCAATTCGTTGTCAAATATAAAGTTAATACCCGCTGAAGCAGAGCCAACCATTTTCACAAATTCCCATGATGCAAATGATTCGTTTTCATTCATTCCAGAAAAGGCATATGTTAAAGTTAAAGAGGTAATATTAGAATCTCTATTATATGAAGCGCTTTCAGCAGTAATAACACAACTTATACCAACCTCATTATTACTATATGTGCCTAGTTCCATAGGCAATTGATAGGTATGTGATAGCCATAAACCTATTTCACTCCCACTAATTGATTTATAGCCATAGAAGACACCCTTTGTCGGATTTGGAGAAATGTAAGTTAAATACCCATATATGCTTAATGTTACACTTAATGTATGTTGACTATCATTTGCAGACAATGACGTCATAGTTATAATATTATCTTCATCTGGCGTACCAGTAGGTAACGCATCAAGATGTATTCCAAATATATCTATATCCACATCATAAAACCTTAAACCTGTTGTATATTGTCTAATTTGATCCGTTTCCTGATTAGTTACAGACTGTTGATATTCAAAATAATCATTCTCAATTTCATGAGTATAATTTTGCCAACCATACGAACCATATCCATCTCCGTTTGTGGTGTATGTTGAACCTGCATTGGTGTTGATAAGATATGAGTTTCC
>ERZ1643251.692-NODE-692-length-44838-cov-13.424648_pt1 | contig 44838 bp, 39 predicted proteins | sample MGYA00579261_ERZ1643251 | MGnify/ENA primary metagenome ERZ1643251 (study PRJEB29033, sample SAMEA4952267) | chicken gut metagenome | biome: Broiler Chicken; feature: Gastrointestinal Tract; material: Caecum | place: Ireland | collected 2018 | study: Broiler... | reverse complement strand
ATCAAATAAATTGATAACTGTTTTAGAATTTGGACTTAAAACAACATTAATTCCTCCTAAGCTTTCTGCCACAATAGAATACTCACCTTCGGCGTCTAACGCTAAACTTTCTATTCCCATTAACACTGATGACCTTGAAATTAATGTTTTCATCGTAACAGATTTACCGGCACCAGATTTCGCAAAAATTACCATATTATAGTTTGTTAATGATGGGTGGAAATTGTCAAATAATATTGGTGTTCCCGTTTGTCTGTTAAAACCTAATGGAACGCCGGTTGGATGTCCCACATCTGATGTTGTAAAGGGAAATACTGTTCCCATTGATCTTCTATCAAAAGTATGTATCTTTTTGATTTTATCTTGCATTAACGGTAAATTGCTTTGAAAAGCCTCTTCTTGTAAAGCCCATGCACTTTTTATGTCTATTAAATTTTTTGACATTTCTGTTGCTAATAATTTTGACTCTTTATCTAGATCATCTAAATTATTAGCGAATAGTGTTGCAATGATAGATGCCTCAAATAATTTATTGAATCCTGCTGCAATCTCATCTCTCAATTGTTCTGCTTCTATTCTTTTTTGTGTTAATGTACTCTCTCTATTTATATTACCTCTATCAGAAGCTACAATTCTTTCTGTTTCCAATTCATTAATAACTCTATTAAGTTCATTTTGTGATCTAGATTCTGCTATTGGATTTATGTATATAGATACATTTATGTCTCCAAACATATACATATCTCTAAATAATTCCGGGAAAGTACACATTCTTGGTAATGTCGTAACTAAAAAGCTTCTTGCATATTTTTTTATATTAGATATAACTGTTAGATGATTTAAATCTGATACATCTATTCCAGAAGGAGCAATTAATTCTTTTATCGTTGTTTGATGTAATAATCCATTTTGCATTGTTTTATTTTCTGGTAGAATTTCTTCTTGTGTTTTTCTCTTTTTCATTTTTATCCTCCTTCTTTCTGTTATTTTCTTTATCAATATTCTCTGAAGCTTTTTCTACAATTTCTTCTCCTATGTATTCTGTATTTCCTTCAAGAATAATTTTAGCCATTTCATTAATCAATTCTTCCATTCTGTTTTCTTTATCTTTTGCTTGTTGTTCTAGTTCAGATCTTGCTATATCAATATTTTCTCTAGCTTTCTGGATAGCTTTTTCTTCTATTTGTTTATCCAATTCTTTGATTTTCTTTCTATAAACATCCTCTGAAGTTGTATATAATTTATCATATTGTGCTTTTAAAGCTCTATCAAAATTATAAGATTCTTCATGTTCTCTATTATATGCTACATACAATAATTCTACTAATTCTTTTGAATTTAATATCTTTCCTTTTACATCACATGCTGATAAAGTTCTTATGATTGCCTGTGATCTTGTATATAGTTCTGAAAAAGCCATATTCCTGATTTCATAATCATTGAACTCATTTTCTCCTAAATCTGAAACATAAAACGGAATAACTATATAATATTTTTTGTTTAAGATATTACTATTTTGACTCATTTTTTCTGTATCTTTAATAATATCTACACCATATTCGTATAAGTTTCTTTGTTTTGTTAACGCAAAAAAAGCTTTTTGTCTATCCTCTTTTGATGTCCTATTATTTTCCATTAACATTTGATATTCTTGCTCTCTTTTATATAACTCTTCTTCTATTTGACTTACTCTTTTTTTATATGTATTAATACTACTCTCCAAATTAATAGTTCTTGTTTGTATATATATCTGTATAGGATGTCTTAATGTATTCAAGAATTGAAGAAAACCTTCTTCGACACCATTTTTTTCCACTCCTGACATTAAATCGTAATTTATACCTTGACATTCTACTACCATTATATATTTTTGTTTTTCCTTTTGTATAATCATATTGTCTTCTATCTTTTCAAATTCCATAAATTTATCTATACTAGAAGATGTATCTATTATTGTACTACTTTTTTCTCCTGGTTTTTTTGTCGTTTTTTCAACTTTATTTTTCTCATCTGCTTTTTCATTCTTTGTTCGTAATAATAAGACTACATATACAATTATCAACGAAACTAGTATAACTCCAAATATTACTAAAAAGATTGTCAATAAATTTGCAATTTGATTATCTTCCATCATTTTTCCTCCTTTGTAAATAATACATATCTCTTTTGTTTTTTATTTCTAAATTTAATATATCTTTTTATAATTTCATCAATATTTTCTCCACTTATATCATTTATTGATTTTATCATTCTAATTTTTGGAACTTTAAATGTACCTATTGCAAATCCTATAGCTCCAAAAATAACCACAAAAATTAATCCTAGCATTGTAAAACCTATAGCATTAAAGATTAAGTAAAATAATCCTCCTATAGCTGCGCCTATAAAAGTATATATCAATGCTTTTGTAGAAAAGATATATAAAATTCTTCCTTCACCTTTTACATTTCTAGGTATATTATAAGTTCCCATATTTTCCTCCTTAAAATCATTATACCAACTATATTATAACAATTTTCCGCTCTTTTGTGTTATATTTTTCAAAATTATGTAAAATGTAATATTGCAGTAATGTTTCTGTAATATTTTAGCTCATGATTACCACTACAATTTTCCAAATTGAGAATGCTCCTACAAGAACAATACATCCTATAACATAGCCTATAAGTATCTCTTTTAATTTTGCTTTATCTTCAACAGAAGAAACCATGAATTTGATACCAATAATTGTTCCTAGTATAACTGCAATTACCATTCCAATTAATAATAATGAATTATACAGCGTATCTGAAAAGCTATTTAATCCTGTTGAATCTATCATATCATTTCCACCAAGCCCAATAAAATTGTCTGCATCACTAATAATCGTATCTAATTCCGAAGCATAAACTGTCTGATTTGCAAATATACTTATTAACAAAAATATTACTATTAGCACAAAAATACTTTTTTTAAGCATAACCTACCACCGCCTTTTATTTTAAATCCCCTATTATATTAATTATATAATATTTTATTTATTTTTTCAACAAATTTCGCATTATAATACAAATATATTTTTTATAAAAAAAGGTAGAAATAAAGCAAATTTATTTCTACCTTTTTTTGTATTACAAAATTTATTTTGTTTATCCTAAGTTTTGAGTAAAACTAAAGATAATTCCAGATACAGCAGATGCTGCGAAAACTAATGCTGCACCTATTACATATGGCATTAAAGTCTTCTTGTATTCTGCTTTTTCTTCTGCACTTCCCATCATGTATTTAAGACCAAGCACTACCAATACGATAACTGATGCTATAGAACCTACTGTACTAATAATTGTTATAACTTGGTTACCAATTGTTTGTATGCCAGTTACACTAGTACCTGTATCACCTGTAAAACTACTAGGATCTGGTGCTGCTGTTGCATATGAATATACATTTAAAAACATAACAACCATCAATATAGCTATTACAGCTGTAGTTACTGCCATTCTTACACTCTTTTTCATAATTATTTCCTCCCTTTTTATTTTATATTAATACTAAAAACTAAATAACAAAATAATAGCATCTTTTTTATTGTATCATATTTATCAGTAAATTTCAATTATTATATGTTAAAATTTAATCGATACTTGATAAATAACGCCTGCGATTGTAGATGCTGCAAAAACTAATGTTGCACCTATCACATATGGCATTAATGAAGATTTATATTCTGCTTTTTCTTCTGCGCTTCCCATCATATACTTTATTCCTAAAGCAACTAATACAATTACAGATATAATAGAACCTACTGTACTAACAAATGTTATTGTTTTATTTCCCATATTTTTTGCTTCAGTATTACTAACTGAGGTTCCACTTAAATCTTCAAAACCAAATGCAGCATTAACATGATATATGTTCATAAATATAATTAACAAACTTATTATCATTATAATAAGTATTTTTATTTTTCTTTTAGATTTTATGTTCAAATTCATCACCTACCTACGAAAAGATAGCTGCTATAACGGCTAATATATTGCTTACGACAAATACTAGGACAGCCCCAATTATGTAAGGTATCATTGTTTCTTTATATTCGGCCTTCTCTTCAGTACTTCCAACAATATATTTTATACCTATAATAACAAGTACAATCACTGATACAATACTTCCCAAATACTGAATACCACCTATTATTTTATTACCAATTGTTGCAAGCTTACCTCCACTAGTAATTTCTGGTGGTTTATAATCATCGGGATTTATAATAGCATATACATTGCCCATTAATAAAATTAATAAAATTATACTGATTATCAGTATGATAATTATTTTCTTTTTTTTCATTTTCTTTTTTCCTTTTTTTCTATTATACTATGTTTTTTTTTATTTTTCAACACGTAACTAAAAAGTAATATTTTTGTAATATAGCTGTAATGCTATTTTGACTTTTTATGTTGACTGGTATATAATATAATCATATAAAAAACTTTTTTGCAAGGAGGAACTACTATGACAGTCATATCTGTATTAATGCTATTTATTAGCTTGATTTGCTTTTTTAAAGACCGGAAAAAAACAGGATTTATATTTCTGTTACTAGGATTAGTCATTTTATTCCAAGCTTGCTCTATGTAGAGAGTAGGCTTATGGGCTCCCTTATCTAAGGGAGCCTTATTTTTTTGCCCGAAACGCCCCATTTTTATATACATAAATAAAGAACACATTAGATTTCTCTAATGTGAAATTTTTTATTGGCGGAGAAAGAGGGGTTCGAACCCTCGCGCCCCTTACGAGACCTAACAGTTTAGCAAACTGTCCCCTTCACCACTTGGGTATTTCTCCATATTATATAATTAAAGTTAGATATATAAAAATATCTAACTTTTATGTTGTTGGCGGAGAGGGTGGGATTCGAACCCACGGTACGCTACAAACGCACGCCAATTTTCAAGACTGGTGCCATAAACCAACTCGACCACCTCTCCATATCGAAGACAAATGTCCAGCGACAGTATTTATATTAGCATCTTTAAGAACATTTGTCAATAGAAATTTTAGGATTTTTTAATTTTACGAATCAATTATTGTTTTTTCTTTATAACTATTCATAAATTTCAAATTCTTCAATATCTCCTATATATGTTTTTACTTGTTTTACATATTTCTTGATTTCTGGTATTTCTTGATAAATATCCTCTTCTTCACTTTTTGTGATTAAAATTTGTGTATTCTTTAAATTTTGAATTTTTCTAATTAAGCCTTTTTCTCCTTCTTTTCCTAAATTGCCTTTAAACGGTAAATCAAATTCGCCATTATTTTGTTTTAACGGAATCATATATAATGCTGCTCTATTTGATAGTATGATTACCGTTTTATCATTATTTCTAATATATTCTATGACTCTTTCATTTTTATCATATGTTTCTTTTAATATCATCCCTCCAAAAAATGGATCTTCCCATTTATATGGATATTCTTTACTTTTAATAACACATAGCCAATCATATAAATTAATTAAAGAATTGACAATAAGAAATATAGCAAGTAAAAAACTTAAATATTTTGATATTTTGATAATGATATTTGCCAAATCTTTAAATAGTAAATATATTATATATATAATGTTTATAATAGCTATGTGTATACCTATCCAAATATGTGGCCAGTTAAATATTGGATATACTATCATAGCCATAACTACAGAAAATATTGATAATATTTTTATGTTTCTTGTTTGTGTAGTATTAAAAACTTTTTTATTTACTGCAATAATGCTTATTGCTATACTAACACCTATGATTAGAACTAAACAAAGTATGTTACTTATATTTCCAAAAATATTTTCTTCTGCAAACTCAATAATTCCCCCAAATGTATAATTTAGAAAGTTTCCCAAATTGTGATCAATTAGCATAACCATCAAAAACGTACATATTCCTAACGCAACCAATATGCAATATTTTAAACTTTCTTTTATTTTTGATTTTTTCTTATCTTCTTCTATAAATATATATAATAGAATTCCTATCATATAATATATTCCTATATTTTGCTTAGTTAAAAAGATAATCAATGTCATAATGGATTGTATTAAGTAATTTTTCCTATTATTATCTTTTATTAAAAAATATATGCCCATTACACAAAACATAAAAGCCATAATATTATAATTAAAACACATTCTTATAGCAGAATATTTACCTTGCAATATCATTGTAAAAATCGCTATTAATGAAATATTTTTAGATATTCCTATTTTTTTCATTAACTTGTATATAAAGACATATAAAATTGTATATTCAAAACAATGACTAATTCTAAAAACAAATAAATTTGCTCCAAAAACATGAAAAATACCTTCTGCTAATAAAAAAAATAAAGGTGTAATAATCACATTCATATCCTGATAAATTTTAAATCCATTATACATTTTATAAACATTTTGAAAATTCCATATTTCATCACTAGCTTCTATACTAATATTTAAGCTGATTCCTATTGTTATTAAAAAAATTATCAAAAAAACAAATATATCATCCTTTTCCTTTATTTTTATAATTATTTTATCCATTATTCTTTTACCCTATAAATATTTTGATTATCTATTGCCCTTTGTATCGCTTCTTTTTCTTCTTCTGAAATCGCATACTTCGATTTTCCATTTTCTACAGGTTTTGCATATATATTAGACATCTCCCTTGAATAAATACCATTTAAAACAATACCATTATTATTTTCATCTAACATAGCAAGTGCAAAACTTAAATCACTCCCTGTATCTTTAAACGCATTATATCTAACCATTCCTATTTTTTGAATACAACTTTCTAGGTTTTTATCTATAGAATCTACTAGATTTTTTATTTCCATATTTTGTTTTTCTACTCTTTCGACTCTATACATATAATTTTCTAAATCTTCTTCTATATTTTTTCCATTTCCAAGTTTGTTCATAAATTTTTTATATTTTTTATTTATAGAAGATAGTTTTACGATTAAAATTATAAAACCAATTAATAGTATGCATATTATTACAGATATCAACATTAAAAAATTATCTGTTTTTAAAAAATCAATTACATTATCCATTCAATCACCTGCTTTTTATTTGTTTATTAACCCTAATATTCTTTCTAAATCGTCATTAGAGGTATATTCTATGATAATTTTACCCCTTCTTTTTCCAGCATCCAATCTTACTTTAGAGCCAAAAAAGTTTTGAAAATTGTCTTCTATACTTTTATATAATATATGATTTCTGTCTGATTCTTCTTTTGTTTCTTTTACTCTGGCCTTTTTTTCAACTTGTCTTACCGTTGCACCTCTTTCTAACATTTGTATTGCTGTTTTGTATTGTTTTTCTGGATCTGTAATTGCCAATAATGCTTTACAATGTCCTTCTGTTAATTTTCCCTCTTTTGCCATTTCTAATACACGAGGTTCTAGATTTAAAATTCTAACAATATTTGCGATTGTGCTTCTACCTTTTCCTAACTTTTTTGCTACTTCTTCTTGTGATAATCCATAATTATCAATTAATGTTCTAACACCTAGTGCTTTTTCGTAAGGATTTAAGTCTTCTCTTTGCATATTTTCTATTAAGGAAATTTCAGAATTTATCCTCTCATTATCTTCTCTAATAATTGCTGGAATTTCTGTTAAACCTGCTATTTTAGAAGCTCTCCATCTTCTTTCTCCTGCGACAATCCCATAGTACCCATCTTTTTTCGTTACGACAATTGGTTGTATTAATCCATATTCTTTGATTGATTCTGCTAGCTCCTCTAAAGCTTCTTGATCAAAATTCTTTCTTGGTTGGTCTCTATTCGGTTCTACTTCTGTTATTTTTAAATTTTTTAATATATCATTTTCTTGCATTTGTTCTTCTTCTGGTGCTGGTCCAAATAAAGCATCTAATCCCTTTCCTAAACCTGACATTTTAGCCATTTTTTATTCCTCCTTTATTTATATCATATGTTTTGCTTTTTTCTCTTCTTCGTTTATTTTTAAGAATTCTTTTGCAAATTTTATATATGCTTTTGCCCCTTTTGATTTTGGGTCATATTCTGTTATAGGCATCCCATAACTTGGTGCTTCACTTAGCCTTACATTTCTTGGTATGACTGTTTTATAGACTTTATCATTAAAATATTTTTTTACTTCTTTTACAACTTGATTTGATAAATTCGTCCTTATGTCATACATAGTAAGCAATGCCCCTTCTATCATAATCGCTTTATTTAAATGTTTTTTTACTAAATTTACAGTATTTAACAATTGACCTAATCCTTCTAACGCAAAGTATTCACACTGTACTGGTATTAATACACTATCTGATGCTGTAAAAGCATTTAATGTAATTAATCCTAAAGATGGTGGACAATCAATAAATATGTAATCAAAAGAATCTTTTATTTCTTCTAACTTTTCTTTTAATCTTTGTTCTCTTGACATCATAGATACTAGTTCCACTTCTGCTCCTGCTAAATTCATATTAGAAGGGCAAAGTGATAAATTTTTTATCATTGTTTTTTTCATAGCTTGTTTTATTTCTGTCTCATTTACCAATATGTCATAAGTAGAAAATTCTACTTCTTTTTCTACACCTAATCCACTTGTAGCATTCCCTTGAGGATCAGCATCAATTAATAATATTTTTTTTCCTTTTTTTGCTAATATTGTACTTAAATTTACTGTCGTTGTTGTTTTTCCAACGCCCCCCTTTTGGTTTGCAACTGATATAATTTTTCCCAAAATCTTCGCCTCCATTTTTAGTTAATGTTTACCTTTTAGTTCTTTATATTTCTACTATAATCATATATAAATATAAAAAAAAAGTCAATAAAAATCGTTAATTTTTTTGACTTTTTTCTAATCTTTTTTATAAATTAGTAAAGAGGCTCTTTTGAAGGCATTCCAGGCTTTCTAGGATATTTTAACGGTGTGTTTCTTACTTTTTTAATGAGAATCAGATGTCTTTTGTTATCACTTTTCGGAAGCACTAGTTTTTCTATCTTCTCTATTTCTCCCCCCAATATTTTTATTGCATTTTCACTTTTTTTAATTTCTTCCTCTACTTCCGAACCTTTCATACAGATGCTAATCCCCTCTATTTTTACTAGTGGTATCATGTATTCTGATAATGTTGTTAAATTTGCTACCGCTCTTGAGGTTACAATATCATATTTTTCTCTATATTTCCTATCTCTACCATAATCTTCAATTCTAGCATGTATTGTAGATATATTCTTCAGATTTAATTCTTTTATAACCATATCTAAAAAGTTAATTCTTTTATTTAAAGAATCTAATAATGTCACTTCCACATCATCTCTCATAATTTTTATTGGTATACCTGGAAATCCCGCTCCTGTTCCAATATCTATCATTTTTTTGTTTGGTTCAATATATGCTAATATTGTTAAAGAATCTATAAAATGTTTTAATATGATTTCTTTTGGTTCTACAATTGCTGTTAGATTTATTTTTTCGTTCCACTCAATTAATAAATTCATATATTGATAAAATTTTTTCAATTGTTCCTCTGTAAACTGTATATGGATTTCTTTTCCATATTCTTTCATCAATTTAGAAAATTCTACTATTTGCATATTTTTCTCCTTTTTCATAAATCAAGTTTCTTTTTTCTTTTATAATACCATCTATCTTTATTTTTTATCGTTTTGCTGTTGTAAATAAATTAGCAATACAGATACATCTGCTGGTGAAACACCTGATATTCTTGATGCTTGTCCTATGGAATGTGGTTTAAATTTATTCAATTTTTGTCTTCCTTCTAAACTAATTCCTTTTATTTCTTCATAATTTAATTCTTCTGGAAGTATTTTTTCTTCCAATTTCTTGAATTTCTCTACTTGTGCTTCTTGTAGTTTAATATATCCTTCGTATTTTATTTGTATTTCTATTTCTTCTTGTTCTTGTTTAGAAAGTTCTGGCCTATTTTCATCAATTTCTCCTAATTTAAAATAGGTTAATTCTGGTCTTTTTAATAGCTCTGACATCTTGGTACCTGTTGTCAATGCTGATGTGCCTTGTTTTACTAAAAATTCATTTACTTCTTTCGTTGGTTTTACTACCAATTCTCTCAATCTCTTTTTTTCTTTTTCAATATTTTGTTTTTTGCTCAGAAATTTTGCATATCTCTCATCTGATATAAGTCCAATTTCATGTCCAATTGTTGTTAATCGCAAATCTGCATTATCTTGTCTTAATAACAATCGATATTCTGCTCTAGATGTCATCATTCTATATGGCTCATTGGTTCCTTTTGTAACAATATCATCAATTAAAACCCCTATATAAGCTTGAGACCTATCTAAAATTAAAGGTTCTTTTCCTTTTATTTTCTGTGTAGCATTGATTCCTGCTATTAATCCTTGTGCTGCCGCTTCTTCATATCCAGAAGTTCCATTAATTTGTCCTGCCATAAACAAACCATCTACTCCCTTATATTCTAAAGATAATCTTAAATTAGATGGATCTATGCAATCATATTCTATGGCATATGCTGGTCTTGTAAATTCTGCATGCTCTAATCCTGGTATTGTTCTATAAAGAGCAATTTGTACATCTTCAGGAAGAGAAGAACTCATACCTTGTATATACATTTCTTCTGTATCTACTCCTACAGGCTCAACAAATGCTTGATGTCTTGGTTTGTCACTAAATCTAACGACTTTGTCTTCTATAGATGGACAATATCTAGGCCCTGTTCCTTCTATCTTTCCTGCATATAATGGTGATCTATGTAGATTATCTCTTATAATTTTGTGCGTTTTTTCATTTGTGTATGTTAAATAACAATCCACTTGTTCAAATTCTTTTGGTTCATTTTCAAAAGAAAATGCTTCTATTCCTTGATCTCCTTTTTGTATTTCCATTTTACTAAAATCTATGCTTCTTCTATTGATTCTAGCCGGTGTTCCTGTTTTAAACCTTACCAAATTTATCCCTAGTTTTTTTAATACATCTGATAACTTATTAGCTGCCGCCACTCCGTCTGGTCCACTTTCTTTTGAAAATTCTCCGATAAAAATCTTTCCTTTTAAATATGTTCCTGTGGCCAATATAACTGATTTTACTTGATAAACAGCCCCTACATCTGTTTTGATTGCTTTTACTTTTCCATCTTCTAAAACAATATCGACAATCTCTGCTTGCTTAACTTCTAGATTCTGTTGCTTTTCTAATGTATGTTTCATTTCTGCTTGATATTTTTTTCTATCCGCTTGTGCTCTCAAAGAATGTACAGCTGGTCCTTTAGATGTGTTTAACATTTTTATTTGTATCATCGTTTTGTCTATATTCTTTCCCATCTCTCCACCCAAAGCATCTATTTCTCTTACCAAATGACCTTTTGAGCTTCCTCCTATATGGGGATTACAAGGCATGTTTGCGATCGCCTCTAGACTTATAGAAAATATCAATGTTTTCATTCCTAATCTTGCTGCTGCAAGGGCTGCTTCGCATCCGGCATGTCCCGCACCAACAACTGCTATATCATATTCTCCTGCATTATATTCCATCTATTTTTCTCTCCTTTTTTATTCCGTGTGAAACAGAAAGTTTTGTTTTGTTTTTAGTTTGTTTTTGTTTTTACCTTTGAGTAAATTGTATTTTTAGAAAATATTGATTTTTGTAGCACTTTGCCGCCCAAACATAAGTATACATAACTTGTGTTTTTTATGTTTGTTGGTTGATGTGTTGCACATTTTTTCTTGTGTTGCTCGTTTCTTGTTCGCCCCACGTTTATTTTTACTTTTAAGTGCTATCATTTTTATATTCTTTCTTTTTGGTTTTTATATATTTGTTTTCTTTTATTTGCTCTTAGAATCCATTCTTAGACACTTTGACTTTTTGTCTATGAAATTATATTTCTTTGTATTCTTTTTGTCTTATTTTTGATTTTCGTAAAAAAGAATTTGTATTATTTTCCCAAGCAAAACTTTGAAAAAATTTCATTAATAATATCTTCTGTTACAAATTCTCCTGTAATATTGCCCAAGTCCTCTAAAATTTCTTTAATATATACAGCAACTAAATCTATTGGCATTTTTTCTTTTATAATTTCTCTTGTTTTATTTATACTTTCTATTGATTTACTTATGAGATTTTTGTGTCTTATGTTGGTGATAACTAAATCATTATCAATATTTATTTCATTCAAATCAAATAATTTTGTAATTTCTGAATATACTTTATCAATTCCTATATTATTCAATGCTGATATTTCTATAATGCTATCTGTTAAACCTTTAAAATTTTCATCTTCTTTTTTTAATTTTCTATTCAAATCGATTTTATTTAAAAGAATAATTGCTTTTTTTTCTTTTATAATTTCTAATATCTTTTTATCTTCCTCAGATAAGATTTTAGATGTGTCAAATATCGCGATTATTAAGTCAGCTTCTTTTGCTATTTCTTTTGATTTCTGAATTCCAATCTTTTCAACCTCATCTTCAGCATTTCTTATTCCTGCTGTATCTATCAATTTTAAAGGAATTCCGTTAATGTTTACAAATTCTTCAATTGTATCTCTTGTTGTTCCTGCATATTCTGTTACAATTGCTCTATCTTCTTTTAATACTCTATTTAAAAGAGAGGATTTTCCGGCATTTGGCTTTCCTATTATAGCTGTTTTTATCCCTTCTTTGATGATTTTCCCATTATCAAAGCTTTTTTCTAATTTTTTCAATTTTCCTTCTACACGCTCTAGCATATCTAATACTTGCGTATTTGTAACATCTTCCACATCATACTCTGGATAATCTATTGATACTTCAATATTAACCATAACATCTAAAATTTCTTGCTTAATTGCAGAAATCTCTTTAGATAAATCACCTTCTAATTGTTTTATTCCCGCCTTTGCCTCTTTTTCACTTTTGGCATTAATAACATCTATGACAGATTCTGCTTGTGCTAAATCTATTCTTCCGTTTAAGAAAGCTCTTTTGGTAAATTCGCCTGGTTCTGCTAGTTCCGCACCATTTTTTAGACATAATTCCAGTATTTTTTTCATCACAACATTCCCACCATGTGAATTGATTTCACACATATTTTCTGTTGTATAGCTTTTTGGTGCCTTAAAATAGGAAACTAAAACTTCGTCAATAATTATATCGTTTTCTACTATATTTCCATATTTTATACTATATCCTTTTATATCTTCTATATCTTCTTCTTTTTTTGGTTTAAATATTTTTTCTAATATTTTGAAACATTCTTTCCCACTCATTCTGATAATACCTATTCCCCCAATTCCGAGGAGCCGTAGATATTGAAGCAATTGTACTCATAAAAAATCCACCTTTCTTTTACTCTTTATGATTATATCATATTATGTCAATTTTTAAAATACCTATTAAATATTTATGTTTTTATTATATAAAAAAAGAGGCCTCTGGTAATTTGTACAAACATTCGTTGTAAAATTTGACCTTTGACCTCAAATCTTATTTTATTTTCTTTAGGGATACAACAATTCTTCTATTTGGTTCTTCCCCTATGCTTTCTGTTTCTACTTTATCATTTTTTTGCAATGCACTATGAATAATTTTTCTTTCATATGCTTGCATTGGTTCTAATTTAAATGATTTTCTTGTTTTTATAACTGTTTTTGCAACTTTTTCTGCTAATTCTTCTAATGTTTTTTCTCTTTTTTCTTTATATCCTTCTATGTCTAGAATAACTCTAACTTTTTTATCAATTCCTTTTCCAGCTATTGCTGATAAGATATTTTGGAAAGCATATAATGTTTCTCCTCTATATCCTATTAAAAACCCTAAGTTTTTATTTAGTATTTCAATGTTTAATCCTGTTTCATTTTTATGTATATGATATGTTGTATCTTCTGGTAATTCTTCTATAATTTCTTCTATAAATTTTTTTACATTTTCTTCTGCTTTTTCTTGTTCTTCTGTTGACAATTCTACTATTTTTTTTGTTTTTATTTCTTTCTTTTCATTTTTCTCTTCTTTTAATTTCATTTCTACTTTAACAACTCTAGGTGCTAAAATACTAAAAAAGCTTCTTTTTTCTTCACTTTCTAACACTTTTATTTCTACTTTGTCTTTAGAAACTTTTAATTGTTTTAATCCATTTTCTATAGCTTCATTTGTTGTTCTTCCCTCTGAAATAATTGTTTTGTCCATCTTGTTATTCCTCCTCAGCTTTTATTACTTTATTCAATATTAATCTTTCAATAATCATCAATATATTATTTGTCAACCAATATAAAGCTAAACCTAATGGTGCAATAATTGCAACAGATAAAGACATTAATGGCATAAACCAAGACATCATTTTATTTGTTTGCATAACGGCATCCATTTCATTCGTTTCTTCTTCAGGTACCAATGCTTTTCCAGTTGTTCCATCGATTGATACATTTTCATTTTTATCTTTCTTACTATTCTTCTGTTGCATTGATGTCGATAACCTAATAGAGATAAATGAAGATACTATATACAATACTGGTATAATATATACTGTATAATCTGTTAAGTTTTGTTGTGGTACTTTGCTTAAATCTAATCCTAAGAAATTCATTTGTAAATTTGCTTTATCTATATATTCATCTTCTGGATTTTTTTCTTTTAAAAATTCATATTCCCTTATAATATCTATTTCTGGATATGCACTACTTACGGATTTACCGCTTTCTTGCAATTGTGAAACATATTGATTAATATTTTCTTCTGGTATTTTTTGCATAAATGTTAATGGTGATCTTACCAAATAAAAAATTGAAAATAAAAGAATTATTTGAATAATTGCTGTTAAACATCCACTAAATGGACTCATTTTTTCGGTTTTATATAATTCCATTACTTCTTGATTCATTTTTTCAGGATTATTTTTATATTTGAATTGTATCACTTTCATTTTTTCCTGAATTTTAGCTGTTTTCCTCATTGTTTTTTGTTGCTTTACTGAAAATGGAATAAATAATATTTTTATAAAAATGGTAAAACAAATAATTGCTAGTCCATAATTATTTATGAATCCATAAATAAACTGTAATAAATAGCCAAAAATATTTGCAAAAAATTGAAACATTCGTACTTCCTCCTAGTTTTACTTTAGTGGATCATATCCACCTTTTGAGAAAGGATTACATTTTAATATCCTCTTTATTGATAAAACACACCCTTTCATTGCTCCATATTTTTCAACTGCTTTTTTTGCATATTCTGAGCATGTTGGATAATATTTACATCTAATATTTTTTTCTCTTAGCCAATAAGAAATATGTTTTTGATAAAATTTAATTAAAAAAATTAGTACTTTTTTCATTTTTATCCTCTAAAAACATCTTTGCTTCTTTAAATATTTTGGTTACATCTTTTTTCACATCATCATAACAAGCTTGTTTTATATCACTTTTCTTTTTCCATAGAAACACTATATTATAGCCTGTTTTTAATTGCTCTTCTTTTTTTCTATAGATTTCTCTTATCATTCTTTTTATATAATTTCTTTTTACTGCTTTTCCGAGTTTAGAGCTTATGGCAATACCTAAAAAATTAATTTGTTTATTATTTTTTTTTATAAAAATAACTATATTTTTTCCAGAATAATATTGTCCTTTATTTAAAACGGTTCTAAATTCATAGTTTTTCTTCAACATTTTTGTTTTTTTCATTCTTTCAAGCTCCCTCATAAAAAAAAATGAAAAAAGATAAATCGTATTTATTTTAAAAGGCTCGCTTTTTGCGGCCTTCTAAATAAATTCTTTTCATATACTAAAATTAAGCGCTTAATTTTTTTCTACCTTTGGCTCTTCTTGCTTTTAATATATTTCTTCCTGATCTTGTTTTCATTCTTTTCATAAATCCATGTTCTTTCTTTTCTTGTCTGTTTTTTGGTTGAAATGTTCTTTTCATTTATTAGCACCTCCTATTGTTTTTATATATAAATTCCTAAAAAGGAAATTATTTGCTAAAATTTAAATAAGCATAACGATTATACCTTAAATTGAATAGGTTTGTCAAGCAAATTTCCATTTTTTTAAAATTTTAATGATATCCTTAATTTTTTTGTTTTTTTGTAATATTTTTGTAAAAGAACCTTGATTTTCCACAATTTTTTATCATGTTTTCCACAATAAAAAATTTTTTTCCACAATTATCTTGACTTATTTATTATAATTTTGTTATTATATGAAAGTATAAAAAAGATTATTTTTTTGTTGAAAATACTTAAATTTTTGTTCGCATTAATTGATTGTTTTTTTACAAAAATATTACAATATTATCAACATTTGTGGATAACTTTGTGGATAACTTTAAGAAAGGATGATTTATAAAAATGGCAATAGATAAAGACGAATTAGTTTCAAAAATAAAAGAACTATTAAAACCAGAAGTTACTAAAATTTCTTATGATACTTGGATTTTACCTCTAGGTATCCGCAGTATAGCTGGAGATAATATTGTTTTTACCGCTATTTCAGAATTTCAAAAAGATTTTATAGAAAATAAGTATAGAAGCTTAATTTTTAATACATTAAGATATATAACAAATAAAGATTGGACTTTTTCTGTTATTGATCTCTCTAAGGAAGAACAAAATCAAGAGGTTGTAATAAAAGATACATCACCAACAAATTCTGCAGAAGTAGAACTTAATAAATCAACACTTAATCCAAAATATACTTTTGAAACATTTGTTGTTGGAAATAGTAATAGATTTGCTCATGCAGCTGCTTTAGCTGTTGGAAATGAACCAGGAAAAGCTTATAATCCTTTGTTTTTGTATGGTGGCGTTGGTTTGGGAAAAACACACTTGATGCATGCAATTGGAAATCGAATATTAGAAAATAATCGTAATAAAAACGTTTTATATGTAACATCAGAAAAATTTACAAATCAATTAATCAATGCAATTAAAGATAATAAAAACGAGGTTTTTAGAAATAAATATAGAAATATAGATGTGCTTTTGATAGACGATATTCAATTTATAGCTGGAAAAGAACGTGTTCAAGAGGAATTTTTCCATACTTTTAACTCTTTATATGAGGATGGAAAACAAATTATCATCTCTAGTGATAAACCTCCTAGAGATATTCAATTCTTAGAAGATCGATTGAAATCTAGATTTGAATGGGGCCTACTTGCTGATATATCTTGTCCTGATTATGAAACCCGTTTAGCAATCTTAAGAAAAAAAGCACAAGATGAAAATATCTTAATTGATGATTTTATTTTATCTGATATTGCAAATAAAATAGATTCAAATATCAGAGAATTAGAAGGTGTATTCAATAAAATTGTTGCCAGAGCTTCTTTAATCCACAGTCCAATAACAATTGAATTAGCTGAAAATATCATAAATGAATTTAAATATGAAAGCGAAAAAGTTATTTCTTGTGACTTTATTAAAGAAACAGTTGCTAAATATTTTAGTATCGATAAAGATGATTTATCTGGAAATAAACGATCAAATGACATCGCTTTTCCAAGACAAATTGCCATGTATCTATGTAGAGAAATCGCTAATATGTCTTTTCCTCAGATTGGAACAGACTTTGGGGGAAGAGATCATTCAACTGTTATGCATGCTTGTAAAAAAATAGAAAAAGAAATAAAAGAAAAAAATAATACCAAGTTAATTGTGGATAGTGTGAAAAATATAATCATAAATGGAAAACAATAATAAACTTGTACATTGAAAATACTTTTTTAAAAATTGTGTTTGTAAGAAAATTTGTTCTTAAAAGACAAATCTTTCTTTTCTTACGGAATAGCTAGAAAGAATATCCACACTTTAAATGTTAATAAGCTGTTAAAAAATTGTTTATAACTAACTTTTACACAATTATGACAAAATGATGTGGATTATTTTATAAGTTTTCCACTAACTTATAAACAGTAATTTTACTAGGGATTGTAAATATCAACAGAGTTTTCCACAGTTTCCACAATACCTAATACTATTACTACTAAAAATATTATATATGTTAAACAAGGAGGAATCGCTATGAAGATTATTTGTTATAAAGACAAATTAATGAAAGCCTTAAATTCCGTAGTAAAAGGTGTAGCTTCTAAAACAACAATGCCTATACTAGAAGGAATATTAATTCAAACAAATGATAAAGAAATAAAATTAACTACATATGATTTAGAAATTGGTATAGAATATGTAATGGAATGTGATGTCTTAGAACAAGGAAGTACAGTTGTTAATGCAATCATGTTTAGTGAAATTATAAGAAAACTACCAGATACAGAAATCAAAATAACACTAAATGCAAATAATTTATTGGAAATAGAATGTGAAGGATCTTTATATAAATTAGCAACAATGAAACCTGAAGAATTTCCAGAGCTACCAAAAATAGAAATAGAAAATTCTATAGAAATTGATCAAAATGTTTTAAAAAATATGATAAGAAGAACGATATTTGCTGCTAGTACAGAAGAAAGTAGACCAATTTTTACAGGTTGTTTATTTGAAATAGAAAATAATATATTAAGCTTAGTAGCAGTAGATGGATTTAGATTAGCACTAAGAAAGGTTTTTTTAACAAAACAAAGTAAAGATTTTAGTGCTGTTATACCAGGAAAAACATTAATAGAGTTAAATAAAATCATTACAGATTCTTTTGAACCAATAAAAATAGGAGTGGCTAAGAATCAAGCACTATTTGAGATGGAACATTGTAAAATTGTAACAAGAATTTTAGATGGTGAGTTCTTAAATTACAAAAATGTTATTCCAAATACATGGGAAACAAGAATTAAAGTAAATAAAAATAGCATACAAGATAGTTTTGAAAGAATTAGTTTAATTTCATCTTCTTCAGTAGAAAAAGAGAAAAAATATCCTGTAAAAGTTCAGGTAGATATAGGAAAAGTAACAATTTTATGTACAAATCAAACGGGAGATGCAAAAGAAGAATTATTTGTATCAACAGAAGGGAAAAATTTAGAAGCAGGATTTAATCCTAAATATTTTCTAGACAGTTTAAAAGCAATTGATGATGAAGAAGTATATATTGAATTTGGAAGTAGTATATCTCCATGTTTGATAAAATCAGTAGAAAATAAAGATTATGTATATATGATTTTACCAATTAGATTAAAAGAAGATTAAAGGTGGAAGAAATTCTACCTTTAATATTTTTATAAGTATCCACAATTTATGAAAAGTTTGTGGATAAATAAAAAAGATAATATTTAAAAATAAAATAAAAACTTTAAAAAATCAAATGAAAAAAAATTAGATAAAAATAGTATAAAAAAGAATAAACTAGTAAAAAAAAGATAACAAGAAAATTTTAACTAAAGATAAGAAAAGAAAAAAACAAAAAAAGAAAAAAATAGAATAAATTAGAAAAAAAAAGAACAAATTAGAAAAACAGAGAAAATAAAAAATCTAAAAAAGATAAAAAATAATAAAAATAAAATATAAAGAAATAATAATAAATTTATAAAAAAATAATAAAAAAAATAGTTTTAAATTTAATTAAATAAAAAAAGAAAGAAACAAAAAATTATATAAAAAAAATAAATTAAATAATTACAAGAAAAAATAAAGTGTAAAATTAAAAAATCTATTTTTAATTTTTTAAAATATAATTTTATATCTAAAAATAAAAAAATATAAAAATAACGAAGCACGAAAATCAAAAATAAGCCGATTTTATTTTTTAGCAATATAATTTGTTATTAAAAAATAACCAAAAAATAATAAAAAATTAGAAAAAAATAATAAAAAATAGCAAAAAAGAGAATAATTAAGAAAAAAAGATAATAGATAAAAGTATAAAAAGAAGAAAAGATATAAACAAATGGAGAAGAATATGTGGATAAGTAAAATTAATTTAATAAATTTTAGAAATTATGAAAAAGAGATAATAGAATTAAATAAAAATTTAAATATATTTTATGGAGAAAATGCACAAGGAAAAACAAATATAATAGAAGGAATTTTTTTGTGCAGTATGGGGAAATCTTTTAGAGCAAAAAAAGATATTGAAATGATACAATTAGGAAAAGAAAATACTAGTATAGAAGTTTTATATGAGAAATCTGATAGATGTGGAAAAATAAGAATAGACTTGTCTAATAAAAAAAATATTTATTTAAATGGAATTAAATTAAAGAAATTGAGTGAATTATTAGGAACTATTAATAGTGTTATTTTTACTCCAGATGATATTAATATTTTAAAGGGTGGTCCTCAAAATAGAAGAAGATTTTTAGATATTATGATAAGTCAATTAAAACCTAATTATATGTATAATTTAAATTTATATTTAAAAACAATTGAGCAAAGAAATAATTACTTAAGACAAATAAGAGAAGAAAAAAAATCAGAAGAATTATTAGATATATGGGATGAAAAATTAATAGAATATGCAGAGAAAATATATAATTATAGAAAAGAATTTATTAAAAAAATACAAGAAAAAATTATAAAAATCCATAAAGAAATTACAGATAATAAAGAAGAAATAAAAATAGAGTATAAAACAGATTGTGAAAACAAAGAAAAATATTATAAACTATTAAAAGAAAGAAGAAAATTAGATATTATAAAAGGATATACAACAAAAGGGATTCATAGAGATGATTTTAGTATTTCTATAAATGATAGAGATTTAAGCACATATGGTTCTCAAGGACAACACAGGACAGCTATATTATCTTTGAAAATGTCAGAACTTGATATTATATATGATGAAATTGGAGAATATCCTATATTATTATTAGATGATTTTATGTCAGAATTAGATGAAAAGAGAAGAAGACATTTATTGGAAAAAATAGAAAATATACAAGTCATAATAACATGTACGGATAAAATAAAACTTGAAAATAAAAATGTTTTAATATATAATGTAAAAGATGGAAAAGTGAAAAAAGAAAATCAAGAGTTTTAGGAGGATGACAAATGGAAAAATATAACCATAAATACGGAGCAGAGCAAATACAAGTATTAGAAGGACTTGAAGCCGTAAGAAAAAGACCAGGTATGTATATAGGAAGTACATCTATCAGAGGACTTCATCATTTAGTATATGAAATTGTAGATAATGGAGTTGATGAAGCTTTAGCAGGATATTGTACAGAAATAAATGTAGTTATAGAAAAAGGAAATGTTATTAGTGTAACAGACAATGGAAGAGGAATACCAGTAGAAATACATCCAAAAACACATATATCAACAGCAGAAACAGTATATACTGTTTTACATGCTGGAGGTAAATTTGGTGGAGATAGTGGATATAAAGTATCTGGAGGATTGCATGGTGTTGGTGCATCTGTTGTAAATGCATTATCTACATGGACGGAAGTTACCATCAAAAGAGATGGGGGACTTTATCAAATGTATTTTGAAAAAGGAAAAACAGTAAAAACACTTGAAAGAATAGGAGAAGCAAAAGGAACCGGAACAAAAGTTAGATTCTTAGCAGATGAAACAATTTTTGAAAGTTTAAATTATGAATATGAAGTATTAGAAAAAAGATTTAGAGAAATTGCATTTTTAACAAAAGGATTAAAAATTACAATAGAAGACCAAAGAGAAGAAACTCCTAAAAAAGCAGAATTTTGCTATGAAGGTGGATTAAATTCTTTTGTTGAGTATTTAAATAAGAATAAAGAAAAAATACATAAAACACCAATATATATTGAAAAAGATGGAGAAATTCCAGTAGAAATAGCAATTCAATATACAACTAGCTATTCTGAAAATATTTATACATTTGTTAACAATATAAACACAATAGAAGGTGGAACACATTTAGAAGGATTTAAAAGAGCCTTAACAAAAGTATTTAATGATTATGCAAGAAGTCATAATATTTTAAAGGAAAAAGATAGTAATTTACAAGGTGAAGATATAAGAGAAGGAATAACTGCAGTTATTTCAGTAAAAGTAAAAGAACCACAATTTGAAGGACAAACAAAAACAAAATTAGGAAATAGTGAAGTTACCGGTGTTGTTCAAAGTATGGTTAATGAAGCACTTTCAACATTTTTAGAAGAAAATCCACAAGTTGCAAAAGCAATATTAGAAAAATGTATAAGTGCCTCAAGAGCGAGAGAAGCTGCAAGAAAAGCTAGAGAATTAGTAAGAAAGAAAAGTAGTTTAGAAACATCAACATTACCAGGAAAACTTGCAGATTGTAGCAGTAAAAATGCAGATGAATGTGAAGTATATATTGTTGAGGGAGATTCTGCAGGTGGTAGTGCAAAACAAGGAAGAGATAGAAAATTCCAAGCAATATTACCATTATGGGGTAAAATGTTAAATGTAGAAAAAGCAAGAGCTGATAAAATTTATGGAAATGATAAACTAAATCCAGTTATTGTTGCGATAGGTGCTGGAATAGGTGCAGACTTCGATATAACTAAAATTAGATATGGAAAAGTTATTATTATGGCTGATGCTGATGTTGATGGTGCACATATTAGAACATTATTGTTAACATTTTTCTTTAGATATATGAGACCATTGATAGAAAATGGAAATGTATATTTAGCACAACCACCATTATATAAATTAGCTAAAAAAGGAATGGAAGATAAATATTGTTATACAGATGATGACTTAGAAAAAGCATATAAGGAATTAGAAGAAAAAGGAATAACAAGAGATTCACTATCTTTACAAAGATATAAAGGTTTAGGAGAAATGAATCCAGAACAATTATGGGATACAACAATGAATCCAGATACAAGAATTCTTATAAAAGTAACAATGGATGATGCTATAAAGGCTGATGAAACATTTACTTTATTAATGGGAGATGAAGTAGAACCAAGAAGAGATTTTATACAACAAAATGCTAAATATGTAAAAAACTTAGATATATAAACAAAAATGTAAATTTATTTTTATAAATTTAATGGCAGATAATAATAAATATTATCTGTCATTAATCAATAAAGCTAATAATAATTATAATTAATATACAATTTTTAATTATCATATTTTATATGAAGAATCAAAAATAAAAATATATTAATGAGTATTTCACTATAATTACATCATACAATCAAATCTATCTAAAAAAATAAATTCTATTGAAAAAAGATGTAAAAATAATTAAAATAAAATATATTATATATAACTTTGCCACAAACAAATAAAAATAATAAAAAATACAAAGACTAATATATTTTTATAAGCGATAAATTATAATAAAAAATAAAATAATATATCGTACACAAATAATAATAAATTAATAAAAAAATATTATTATTTTTTTACTATTATTAACTTTATAATATTATTATGTACAAAAAAAAATAAAATATTCAAAAAACAATAAATATAAAAAATAATAATACAAAAAACAATAAAATAATAAATATAAAAATATAAAAACAAGAAAAAATAAAATTAATGAATAAAAATAATGATAGATAAAAATTAATATAAAAAAAGTAAAAAATAAATATAAAAAAACAAATAAAATATGTAAGATAGAAAAAAGAAAAATTACAAATATTGTAAAAAGCAATAAAGTTATGAAAGCATTATGATTTATCAAATGTAACATTATTTTTGAATTATGTTAATTGCAAGAAGAAGAAAAAATATTAAAGAAAAGAGAAAAGAAAAAAATAAAAGATAAAGTATTATAAAAAATACAAGGAATAAAATTATAAAAAGATAATTGATTAGAAAATAATATTAGAAAGTTTTGTAAAAAAAGTAATAAAAAAATAACTACGCATATATGAAAAAAAGGAAAAATGAAAAAAATTGAAAAACAGAAAATAAAATTAAAAAATGGTATACATAAAAGTAAAGGAAAAAGCAGAAAAAAAGAAATGAAAAAGGAAAACATAACAGAAAGAAGATATAGTATTTTGGGAAAAAGAAAGAAAAGAAAAAAATGGTAAACCTGAAATAAGGAAAAAGAAAGTCGAAATTTGTCAAAATGTTTTTCTTGACAAGTAATGTAAAATAATGTAAAATCACCTTCAGAGGAGTGTGATAAAAAATAAATAAAAAAAATGTACAGGAATGGATACCAATAAAACAAATTTTTAAAGAAGGTGTTATAGAATTAAATAATAGCAGTTTTATAAAAATATTAGAAATAATACCAATAAATTATAATTTAAAATCTGATTTAGAAAAAGAAGCAATTTTAAATTCATATAAAATTTTTTTTAAAACTTGTAATTTTAATATCCAAATTTTAATTCAAAGTAATAAAGAAGATTTAAGTCATCATATTTCAAAAATAAAAAATAATTTATTAAAAAAAGAAAATAAACATTTAAAAAATTTAGCTGAAAAATATATTAATTATATTTCTGATCTAAATATTAATAAAAAATCAGCATCTAAAAAATTTTATATCATAATAAAAAATAATCCAATCAACAAAAAAGAAAAAAATTATGAATTTATAAAGCAAGAATTAAATGAAAAATATTTAAAAATAAAAGAATGTTTATCAAGATGTGGAAATAAAGTAATTGTTATTGATGAAAAAAAAGAAATATTAAAAATATTTTTTTCTTTTTTAAATACAAAAAAATATTTAAATAAAAATTATAATCAAAAGGAGGAATAGAAATATTATAAAAAAAATAATTAATAAAAATAAAGAAGAAAATTTAAAATTGTATGAAGGTACAATTTTTGAAAAAGATAAAATTTCACCTTCATATATAAATATGCAAAATCCTAAATATATAGAAATTGACAATTTATATTATGCAGGGATTATAATAGTAGATTATTATAGAGAACAAACAGATATCATACTAAAAAATATTATAGAAAGTAATATCAATGTAAATATATCTATTTTCTATGAAAAACAAGATTCCTATAGAGTTATAAAAGAATTAACTTATCATATAGGAAATGTAGGATTAGAAGTAAAAAATAATAATGAAAATAGACAAGATATAGATATAGCAACATCAATATATGGAGATGCAAAATATATTAGAAAAGAAATGCAAGTAAATAATGAAGAAATGTATTATGTGTATATATATTTATTAGTATATGCAGAGAACATAAAAGAATTAGACTATTTATTAAATAAAATAGAAGGGATTTCGCAAAGCAAAGGATTGCAAACAAGAAGAGCAAATTTTAGAGAAGAAGAAACATTTAAAGCTTGTTTACCTATAATGGAAAATCATAAATTAATAAAAAATGTAGCCAAAAGAAATGTACTTACATCTAGTTTAGTTGCTACTTATCCATTTATTTCATCATCAATATTTGATAATGAAGGTATATTTATAGGAACAAATATTTATAACAATTCTATCGTTTTTATAGATAGGTATGATACAGAAAAATATAAAAATGCTAATATATGTATATTTGGGACAAGCGGTGCAGGAAAATCTTTTTACACAAAATTATTGATATTACGATACAGATTGATGGGAATAAAGCAATATATTATTGATCCGGAACGTGAATATGTTAGTTTAAATGAAAAATTAAAAGGTACTAGAATTATTATAGGTCCAAATTCAAATACATATATAAATATATTGGAAATCAGAAAAGAAAGCATTGAAGATGGAGAAAATGGGTATTTAGCAACAAAAATAGGAAAATTAATAGGTTTTTTTAATTTAATTTTTGGAGAATTAAATGAAGAAGATAAAGCATTAATAGAAGAAAAATTAATTGAAACATATAATGAGAAAAAGATTAATTTTGATGATAAATCTTTATATAAAAAAGAAAATAAAAAAAATATATTTAAAAATAAAAAAGATATGCCTATATTAGAAGATTTATATAATATTTTACGAAAAGATAAAAGAACAGAAAAATTCTCAATAAAATTAATTCCATTTGTAAAAGGATCAATGAAATTTTTTAATAATTATACAAATATAGAATTAAAAAATGAATTAATTATTGCAGATATATATGAATTAGGAGAAGAAAATCTAAAATACGGCATGTATTTATTTACAGATATTTTCTGGGATAAAATAAAAGAAAATAGAAAAGAAAAAAAGGCAATATATCTTGATGAAATATGGAGATTAATAGGTGTAACTTCAAATAAAAATGTAGCAAGTTTTATCTATAAAATATTTAAAACAATAAGAAAATATGGTGGCAGTAGTGTTGCAATAACACAAGATATATCCGATTTGTTTAGCTTAGAAGATGGAATCTATGGAAAAAGTATATTAAATAATTCCAGCATAAAAACTTTTTTTGCATTAGAAGAAGAAAATATAAAAGTATTATCAGAATATGCAAATTTATCAGAAAAAGAAAAAATAGAAATAAAATCATTAAAGAGAGGAGAATGTTTGATGTTTGTAGGAGAAGATCATATATTAACAAAAATAGAATGTTCTGATGATGAATACGAAATAATAAAGGGAGAAAAAAAGGATGCCTAATATAATAACTGCTATAAATAATGAAAAAATATTAAAAAAAATAATAAAAAATAAAATAACAGAAAATAAAAATATTTTATATAAAGAAGCAATTATTGATATATTAAAAAAATATAAAAATATAGATGCAATTATTATTAGTGAAAAAATTCCTGGAGAAATAAATTTAATTAAATTAATAGAAAAAATAAATAAAATAAATAAAAAAATAAAAGTAATTATCATATTAGAAAATAAAAAAATAGAAAAAAATTTAATGAAATTAAAAATGATAGATATTTATTATAATAATATATTTAGTATTTATAAATTAATTAAAAATTTAAAAGAAAAAAAATATTTTATTAATAATCAAAATATCAATAGAGAAAAAAAGATAAATATAATCAAATTAAAAAATATGATAAATTGTAAAAATAAAAATTTAATAAAAAATAAAAACAAAATGATATTTATATTTGGAGAAAATAAAATTGATAAAGATATAATAAAATTAATTATACTAAAAAAATTAATTATAAAAAATAAAAATATAATTATAATTAATTTAAAAATAAATATAAAAAAAGAAAAAAATAATAAAACAATAAATAGAAAAATAATAAAAATAAATAAAACAGAAAAAATATACAAATTAAATTTAAAAATTAAAATAAAGATAAAAGAAAAAAGAATAAATAATAAAATAAAAGAAATAGTAAATATAAATAATATATTAAAGAATAAAAATAATTTAATAAAAAAAAGGATATTAAAGAAATTAATTAGAAAATATAATAAAAATAATGATTATATAATATTTAATATACAAGGATTTTATAAAAATATAAATAAAATACCAATACAATCAAAATATATAAATATAATAACTTTAGAAAATAATAAAAAAAATTTATTAAAATTAAATAAATTAAAAAAAGAAAATATAAATACATATTTAATATTAAATAATTATATAAAAAATAATTTATCAAAATATTTTTATAAAATATTATTAAAAAACAAATTTAAAAAAATAAAAATAATTAATTTAAATTAAAAAATAAAAGATTTTAAATTTAATTAAAAATAAATAAAAAATCAAACAATAAAAAATTTTAAATAAAAAATTAATTAGTAAATAATATGAAAATAAAATTTGTAATAAAAAAGATAATGGAAAGTATAAAAATAGTACATATAAATAATATAACAATCTAAAAGAATAAATGAAAAAATTTTATCAAAAACAATTCAAAAAACAAAAGTAAACATAAATAAAAGAGGTATAAAAAACAAAAGAAAATTTAAACTTAGAAAATATTTATCAATTAAAATTATAAAGTGGAAGTTTACCAATATAATAAATTTTATATCAAATAAAAACAAAATATAAAAATAAAATACAAAAAAAGTAATATAAAAAGTAGAAACAAAACTACGCAAATAACGAAGAAGTCAAAATGAATAAAAAAAAGATAGAAAGAAATAAGAAAAAACATAGTAAACATAAAAACAAGATAAAAATTAAAGAATAAGCTAATAAAAGAAAAAGCAAAAAATTATATTGAGAATAAAAAGTAATAATATAAAAACAAAACTATAAAATGAAAGAACAAAAAAAGAAAGAAGAAGTGAAATAAAAGTAAAAAATAAATTAACAAATAATAGATAATATTAATATACAAAAAAATAATTTAGTAATAAAAACTAAGATAAAAAATTGAGAAGAAAAAATTATAAATAAATAATAAATTAGAAAATAAAATATTTAACTAAAATATTTTTTTATTAAAAAATACTAAAAAATTAAAAGAAAATAATATTTAATTAAAAAAAATATTTTTGAATAAAAAAATAATAATATAAATATAGTTAAAATAAAAAAATAATAAATAATTATAAAATATAAAAAAATAATTAAATGATTAAGAATAAATTAGAATAAAATAAATAGATTTAATAAAAAAATAAGTGAATTACACTAAATAAATTAATAAATATAAATAAAAAAAGATTATTAATAAAATATTATAAATAAATAATTAGATATATAAATAAAAATAAAAATTATAAAAATTAATATTAATAATAAAATTTATTAATAAAAATAAATAAGAATTAATTAAAGGAAATTTTTTAATTTAAAAAAATAAAAATATAAAATAAAAAAATAATAATTAATAAATGAATAAAATTAGTAAATTAAAACATCAAAATAAAAAGGATAAAGTAATATAGAATTATGACAAAAAAATAGAAAGAAATATAAAACATGGTAAAAAATGTAAAAACACAACAAAGAAAAAAGATACCGAAAGAATTTAGAAAACAAAAGTAAACATAAATTTTTAAGGGATAATTTGAAAGTAAAAATCTAAATTTGAGAAAAATTAATCAATTATAATTACAAAAAGGCAGTTTACCAATATAAAAAATTTTATAACCGATAAATAAAAAAAGTAAATTTAAAATACAAAAAATTGATAAAAAAAGATTGATTAAAGACTAGGCAAATAAGAAAAAAGTCAAAATGAATATAAAAGAGATAGTAAAGAGAGAAAAAAAGCACAGTAAACATAAAATATAAAATAAAATTGAAAAAAATTTTAAGAAAAAAGATAGTAAAGATATAGATACTTTTTAGAAATAAAATTAATAATACAAAAAAACAAATGTATAAAATGGAAAAAAATAAAAAGAAAGAAGGATATAAATAAAATGTAAAATAGATATATATAATTAGAAATTATCATTTCTATAAAATAAATCAATTTCCCAAAACATTAAAATAAATAAAAAAATAAAGTAATTATTTTTATTTATTTAATATAAAAAAATTAATTTTATATTAAAAAATTATTAATATAATAATTAATAAAAAAAAATAAAGATTATTAATAAATAATAAAAATTTTTTTTTAAAAAATTATAATAAAAATATATAATACATAATTAAATAAATAATTAATAAAAAAATATAATGAAATAATTATATTATATAAATAAAAAAATTAATTGAATAATAAATTAATAAATAGTAAATTAAAAAATATTAAACGATGAATAATCAGATATATAATAAATAATATAAAAATTTATTAAAGATAATTATTAATAAAAACAAAAAAAATAACTAAAATATTTTTTTTATTGAAAATAAATAAAAACTAAAAAATATAAAAAGATAAAATTAGTAAAAAAGAAATAAAAACCAAAAGTAAACATAAATTCAAAAAGAATAATTTGAAAGAAAAATCTAAAATTGATAAAAACTGATCAATTAAAATTATAAATAGGAGGTTTACCAATATAATACATTTTATAAGAAATAAATACAAAAAGTAATTTTAAAATACAAAAAGATTGCTAAAAAAAGTGGATTGAAAACTAGGCAAATAAGAAAAAAGTCAAAATGAATAAAAAAAGGATGACAAAGACAACTAAAAAAGAATAGCAAACATAAAGCAAAAATAAAATTGAAAGGAAATCTGATAAAAGTTAGAAAGAAAATAAGTTTAAAAATCTTTTTAAAAAGAAGGTAGATATAAAAAACGTAATATAAATTAAAGGAAGAAAAGACAAAGGCAAAAAGAAGAATTTGAAATATGAAAAAGATGAAAATAAAAATAAAAGAGAAAATATTTTTGATAAAATAAGTTAAACTAAAAATTATATAAAATAAATGAGAAATTAATTTATTAATTTTAAGCTTAATAAAAAAATAAAATTTATAATTAAAAATAAAAATAAAAAATATTATAAAAATAATACTAAAAAAATAAAAAGTATAAAAAATAATATAAATAAAATAATAAGTACTTTTTGATATTAAAAAAATAGAAAAAATATTTAATTAAATAAAAAATATCTAAATCTATTAAATAGCCTTATAAATAAAAATAATTAATATATAATTTATAAAAAATAATAAAAAAATTATATATGCTCATTAAAAATTATAATAAAATAAATAGATTTTACAAATATAATAATTATTTAAATAATAAAATAAATAATAAATAATAAAATAAATAATAAATTAAAAAAATAATAAATTGAATTATAATAAAAAGAAAATAAAAATAATATAAAATAATATAAAATTAATATAAAAGCTAAAAACAAACATATAAAAATATGGTAAAAAATGTAAATGCATAACAATAAAAAATTCATAAAAAAGAATACAAAAAACAAAAGTAAACATAAATTAAAAAGAGAAAATTCAAAAATAAAACCTAAATTTGTAAATTATAAATGATTAAAAATTACCCCAAAAGAGGTTTACCAATATAATAAATTTTATAAAAAGAAATGAAAAAAAATTCAAAAACAAATAAAAAAATTTGTACAAAAAGTGGAAATAAAGACTACGTAAATAAGAAAAAAAGGAAAATGAATAAAAAAGTAAAAATTAGTTTGAGACAAAAATAAAGTATACATAAATCAAAAATAAAATTTAAAAGATATTTAACAAAAATAAAAATGAAAGATTAAGAATAAAGGAGAGTGAATTTATTAACAACAAAAATTTGTCAGATAAAATACGAATTAAAAAAGACATAAAGAAATTAAAAAATCTCAAATCAATAAAAAATATTTCATGAGTTATAAAGAAATAAAACAAAAAAATATATATAAATAATATAATAAATTTAATAAAAAAATTAATTAAAAAATTATTTAGAATTTGAAAAATAAAAACTAAAAATAAATAATAAATAAATTAATTTTTTTAGTAAAAAATAAAACAAATAATTTTTATAAAAAATCGAAATTATAAAAAATGAAATAATCAATGAAGAAAGGAAAATATAATATAATAAATTTTAAAAATAATTATATTGTACAAGGTGGTATATGGATATAAATAAAATAGAAAATGAAATAAATTTAAATAATGAAATAAATAGGAACGAAGAGCAAAAAAGCTTTTTAGAAACTACATTGGGAAAAACAATAAATACAGCTATAGATATTGGAATAAGAGCTTTATTACCAGATTTTATAGATGAACAAATTATTAATATAAAAGATAATTTATTAAATTATGGATTAAAAGATGGAATTACAAAAACAATAGATGATGCAATAGATGTAGGAAAAAGTGCAATAGGAATATTTACAGGCAATTTTGAAAATGTTTCACAAATGCAAAGTGCAATTGAGACGGGAGGCTTAATTGATGGAATTTCCTCATTATTGGATACTGTTGTTGATAAAGTGAATCAAAAAGGATTATTAGACTATAATATTACGAATATAATTAAACAAGGGAAAGATATTATATTAAATAGTGTAGAAAATAATATAGAAGAAAAATTTAGAGAACAAAATACTGGATTAGAAAATATGGAAAAATATATGAATAATTGGAAACAGAATTTTAATAAAAAAGATTTTGAAGGAATGGAAAAAGAGTATAATAAAATAGAACAAGCATTAAATAATTTAGCGCCATTAGAAAAAATAATTAATCAAGCAAGAGTTATAGAAAATCTACATAATTTGATTAAAAATAACGGACAAGATTTTAATTTAAATCAAGAGCAATTAGCTTTGGCAGAAAAATTGATTTAATAACAAAATTATAATAAAAAGAAAAATGTAAAATGAGAATATTTTTACATTTTTCTTTTTAATTACAACTTTCGATTTTCACTTTTTAAAAACGTATTAATAGAACAAGTAAATTCATATATAAAGTTTAAACCTTCTTTAGAACATTCATTTAAGATTCTATTTATCCTATCAATAGTTGTATTTGTTTTATTATTTCCAAATAAAATATAGTCTGTAGATGCCCCTGTAAAATTAACAATTTTAGATAGAGTTTTTATACTTAAAGACCTTTCACCACGTTCAATTTGTCCCAAAAATACACTTGATATATCTATCATCTCTGAAAATTTTTCTCTATTCATATTTAAACTTTCACGTATTTCTCTAATTCTTTCTCCAACTTTAAAATCATCTTGCATAATGTCACCTCTAAAAATATTTGTTTATATTATATTACAAAAAAACTAAAAAACCGACAGACCGCAAGCGTATGAAGAATATATGCAAAAAGCAAATGCTAACAAAAACAACATTGTTAAACATTATATACTATTGTATTAAAGATAAGCAAAAAAAGAATTTAGAAATAGAAATAAATAAAGAAAAAGTATTGAAAAAATACATATGCTTAAAGTATAATTTATATATAGCTAACAAGCATTAATAGAATAAAATATGCATATAAAAAACCAATATTTTTGATTAGAAAGAAAATAAATATAAAATATGTATATTGTTATTAATAATGGAAAAACTTAATAAAAGTTTATAGTTGATTACTCTACGAGAAAAAAGAAAAGAAACAAAAGAAAGGAGAAAGGTCTATGTTTAAAACTAGGAACAAAGAAGGTATAAACATAAAGAAAAATATACATAATATAAGAGGTATTACTTTAATAGCACTTGTTATCACAATAACTGTACTATTAATCTTATCAGGCGTAACGATAGCAGCCCTGGCAGGAGATAATGGAATATTAAGCAGAGCAACAGATGCCAGAGAACAAACAGATATAGCAGAAGAAAAAGAAAAAGTAGTATTAGCAGCACAAGCGGCCCTAATAGATAACAATGGAAGAGAGATATTACAGCAAAATTTAGAAAAAGAATTAGAAAATGGATTTGGAAAGAATAAATATAGTGTAGAAGAAGGAGAACATAACGGAGAGCAAGGGTATATCGTAACAATAACAGATACAGGAAGAAGATATTTTGTAAGTAAAAACGGAAATGTGGAACAAATGATACCAGCACCAATTGTAACCCATACAATCAATCCAGATACACAAGTTGATGAAGGAGAGAAAATAACCATCACAATCAATGCAACAGCAACAGAAGGAGAAATAACAAAAATAACAAAGCCAGATGGAACAAGCGTAGAAAATACAACTACAACAACTTATGAGGTTGAAGAAAATGGAGAATACAAATTTATAGTAGAACAAAGTAATGGAGGAAAGACAACCTATACAGTAGAAATAACAAATGGAAAGAAAGTAGAAAAATTTTCAGATATATATACCCAAACACAACAATACACAAAAAATGGACAAACCGCATGGATACCAGAAGGATTCGCAGTAGGAACAAGTAATACAATAAATACTATAGAAAATGGATTAGTCATAACAGATGCAATAGATGGAAATCATAATAGTATAGGAAATGAATTTGTATGGATACCAACAGAGGTAGATGAAATGGCAAAATTAACAAGTGGCACTGATACAAATGGAAATCCAAATTATCAAGGAAAGTTATATGATTTTCCTTCAGCATATGAATCAAAAGAAAAGACAGATTATGGTCAAGGAACAACAAGTAATAGAGAATCAGATACAGTATCAGATTATGATAGTAATTCAACATATTTAAATATCATAAAAGGAATATTAACAGATAATGCGGCTGATTATACGGATATAAATACATTTAAAGAAACAATGCAAAAAGATTATAATAAAATGGTAAAAAGTGTAGATAAATATGGTGGATTCTATATTAGTAGATATGAGATAAGTAAATCAACAACTACAAATAAAGTAGCAAGTGTAGCAAATGTAACACCATTAGTAAATGATTCAAATAATCTGTGGTATGGATTATATGCATATGGAAAAACATATAATACAAATAGTGTAGAAAGTAGTATGATATGGGGAAGTCAATATGATGTAATGTTAAGATGGATGCAAAGTGGAGAAAATAAAGTTGATGTAACAGGAAATATTGGAGACAATAGAAATAAAACACAAACAACAGGAAATACAGAAACGGATATAATAAGAAATATATATGATTTATATGGGTGTAAATTTGAATGGACATTGGAGGTTATTAACATGAGCAGTCGAGTTCGTCGAAGTCGGTTACTGCTCCGACAGCTATTCTCTTAGTTACCGCTACGAGCTACCACGGTCCGTACGGTACAAGTAACAACAATTCTTCTCGTCTTACACTTTATATAAAATAAATAAATTAAAATGAAAGATCTCAAGTAGTTATATAATATTACTACTTAAGGTCTTTATATTTTTATGCATTAAATTAGGATCATATATATCGAAAAAACAAACATACATAAAACAATATGAATAACAAAACAAAAGTATAAAAATAAAAGAAAAAAGAAAAAATAAATAAAAAAGAAAGGCAATATAACATTTAAGCGTTATATTGAAAGATAAAGTCATGGAAAATAAAGAAAATTTACAAGAAAAAGATATCATAAATATCTTATACAATTCACAAGAAGAACAAATTGATGAAATAATCAAAAAATCTAACAAAGAAATAGAAAACAAATTAAAAACAATAAATATAAAAACAGTCTTAGAAAATTCAAATAATCCAAAAGAATTACAGAAAATTTTTGAAACAATCGAAGATAACTATAATATAAAAATAACAAAATACAATCAAGAAATGTATAGAGAAGGTTTCATTGATGGTGTAAATTTAATGATAAATTGTCTAAAAAATAGAAAGCCTTTTTAAATATCTCGAAAATATTTATTTCCCTAGATTTTTTAAGGATTTTACTTGCAAAATAAAGTTTGTTTTAGTATAATACAAAGGTAGAAATATAAAGGAAGAGAGGGAAAACAATGGAAGAAAGACAAGAAAGAAGAGACGGAAAAATTATAGAAAAAGACATTGAAAAAGAGATGAGAGAAGCATATATTGACTATGCCATGAGTGTTATTGTTTCTCGTGCACTTCCAGATGTAAGAGATGGTTTAAAACCTGTTCACAGAAGAATTTTATATGCTATGCATGAAGATGGAATTACATCAGATAAACCATATAGGAAGTGTGCCAATACAGTAGGTTCTGTTTTAGGTAGATATCATCCACATGGGGATAGTTCTGTATATGATGCTATGGTTAGACTAGCACAAGATTTCTCAATGAGATATATGTTAATTGACGGACATGGTAATTTCGGTTCTGTAGATGGTGATGGTGCAGCCGCAATGAGGTATACAGAAGCAAGAATGTCTAAAATTTCAGAATATATGTTAACAGATATTGAAAAAAATACAGTTGATTTTATGCCAAACTACGATGATCGATTACAAGAACCAACTGTACTTCCTGCAAGAATACCAGCATTACTTGCCAATGGTTCTTCAGGTATTGCCGTAGGTATGGCAACCAATATACCACCACATAATTTATCAGAATTAATTGATGGTATTATTAAAATCATTGATGAAGATAATGTAACAGATGAAGAATTGATGAATGTTATCAAAGGACCAGATTTTCCAACGGAAGGAATTATTTTAGGTCTTGAAGGAATTAAAAAAGCATATACAACAGGTAAAGGAAAAATTACATTAAGAGCAGAAACAGAAATAGAAGAGATGAGTGGGAATAGACAAAGAATCATTGTTTCTTCTTTACCATATCAAGTAAATAAAGCAAATTTAATCAAAACAATATCAGACTTATCAAAGGAAAGAAAAGTAGAAGGTATTTCAGAATGTAGAGATGAATCTGATAGAAAAGATAGAGTAAGAGTTGTTATTGAATTAAAAAGAGATTCAAATCCTCAAGTTGTATTAAATCAATTATTTAAACATACACAAATGCAAACAACATTTGGAATTATTATGCTTGCATTAGTAAATGGTGTGCCAAAAATTTTAACTTTAAGACAATGTTTAGATTGCTATATCGATCATAGAAAAGATGTTATTTTAAGAAGAACACAATTCGAATTAGATAAAGCACTAGCTAGAGCACACATTTTAGAAGGATTAAAAATTGCGTTAGATAATATTGATGAAGTAATTGAGATTATTAGAAATTCTTATGATGATGCAAAAGAAAGATTAATGGAAAGATTTGGTTTATCAGATATTCAAGCACAAGCCATTCTAGATATGAGATTAAAAACATTATCAGGCTTACAAAGAGAAAAAATTGAAGAAGAATATAACCAATTAATGGAATTAATTGCGCATTTAAGAGATATTCTAAATAGTGAGAGATTAGTATTTGATATTATCAAAGAAGAATTGTTAGAAATTAAAGATAAATTTGGTGATGACAGAAAAACAAAAATTGTTGCAGCAGAAGGCGAAATTGATTTAGATGATTTAATTAAAGAAGAACAAACCGTTGTAGCCCTAACACATTTTGGATATATTAAAAGAATGCCAATCGATACATATAAGAGTCAAAAACGTGGAGGAAAAGGAATCACAGGTATTGCAACAAGAGAAGAAGATTTTGTAAAACAAATCTTTACAGCATCAACACATGATGTAATCTTATTCTTTACAAATAAAGGTAAGTTATATCATTTAAGAGGTTATGAAATACCAGAGGCAGGAAGAACTGCAAAAGGTACAGCTATCGTAAACTTATTAAGTTTAGATCCGGGAGAAAAAGTATCAGCAGTTATACCAATTCAAAACTTTGCAGATGGAAAATACCTATTAATGGCCACAAAGAATGGATTGATTAAAAAGACAGCATTAAAAGAATATGATTCTACTAGAAAAACTGGTTTACAAGGAATCACATTAAAAGAAGATGATGAATTAATCGGTGTAAGATTAACAGATGGACAAGATAATGTTGTTTTAGTTACTAGAAATGGTATGTGTATTACATTTGATGAAAAAGAGGTAAGACCAATTGGTAGAGTTTCACAAGGTGTCATTGGTATTAGACTAGATGAAGATGATGAAGTCATTGGTATGGAATCTGTAATTAGCGGAGGAAAAGCAACATTATTAGCTATTACGGAAAATGGATTTGGTAAGAGAACAGAATTAGATGAATATAGAGTACAAAATAGAGGTGGAAAAGGTGTTATTACATACAAGATTACACCAAAAACAGGAAAACTAGTAGGCGTAAGAATTGCCACAGAAGAAGATGATGTTATGTTGATTACAGATACAGGAACAATTATCAGAATTAATGTAAAAGACATTAGTGTTCTAGGAAGATCAACACAAGGTGTTACATTAATGAGAACAAGTGATGGTGGAAAAGTAGTTAGTATGGAGATATTAGCACCAGAGATTAATGATGTACAAAATTAAAGATAAAACAAAAATCCTTTTAAGAAATTTTCTTAAAAGGATTTTTTAACAAATAGAATGGAATAATTATAGTGTAATGGCTATCTTTTTTTAAAACGGATATCATCACCAAAAAAGCAATAGATATCATAATAACCAGCAATTCTGGAACCAATTCTTTCTTCATATTTATTAAAAATTTCATTAATATTTAAATTTGTAGAAATAATTGTTTTAGTAATTTTATGATTCAAATTTAAAATTCTTGTATTGATAATTGTAAATAATTCACTTAATTTCATACTATTTAATGATTCAGTTCCCAAATCATCAATAATTAATAAATCTGTTTCTAATACAGATTTGTTAATATCTTCTAAATGAGATTTTTGCTTATTTAGCTTATAATCAATAATATTTTCCAATAAAACAGGAGCAGTTTGATAAAGGACAGTTTTTCCCATTTTTAAGATTTCATTAGCAATACAATTAGAAAGAAAGGTTTTACCAAGTCCTGTATTTCCTGTAAACAATAAATTTTTATAATCAGGATTATCAAAATTTTGGACAAATTCTAAAGATTTATCTTTAATATTTTTCATATTTTCCCTAGGTGAAATATGAAATTTATATTTATCAGGATTTATTTCATCAGAGAAAAGCAATTCATTAAAGGTAGAAAAATTTTCTTTATCTAAATTGGACATATTAGATTTATTAAAAGAAATATCTAGAAGTCTTTGTTTTAAACAGCTACACATTTCTGTTTTATAATTATCCTTTTGAATATAACCGGTATCTTTGCATAATGGACATTCATAATGTGGCTTTAAATATTCAAGAGGTATTTTATTTTCTTTCAAAAGTTCTTCTTTTTCTCTCTTTAAAGAATTTATTTTATCAGAAAGAGAAGATAAGGAATGATAATTTTTATTTAGAATATCTTTGGTTGTAGAAATAGCACAAGTATTAATTTCATTCTCAATATTTCGTAATCTTGGGATTTTATCATATAAAGCTTCTTTTCTTTCTTCAGCAGCAATTTCTTCTCTTACCTTTTTTTGCTCATATTCTTTTAATAAAGAATTTAATATTTCATTAGTCAATTTTATCCTCCTTGTCTGATTGATTTGCATATAAAAAGTCTAAATTATCATATTTTCTTTGTTCATAATTTACTTTTTCAACTTGATGTTTTAGATTTTTTGTATCTTTATTTAACTTTTTCCTTTGTTCAATAAAAGCGTTGACTTCAGAAGGGGTTTTTAGATTTCTGTCATGCCAATCTGTAATAATGGTATTAATATATTCAAAAGTAGGAGATTGTTTTAGGGTTGTACGTTTTAAAGCAATTTCAATAATGTCCATATCATAACCAAAATTTAAGACCCAATTTTCTATATAGGCTTCTTCATATTGTGTTAGATTTCCATGTTTACCAAGTTTTTTAGAAATAGATTTCTTTAAAGTATTTAATTTTTCCTGTTTTTCATAATATTTATCTAAATCATTCCAGGTTTTAATTTTATTTGATGCCCAGGCTTCCGCAACGGTTTGGACATAATTTCTGTGCATGGCACTTCGATTATAGCAATAATCAAAAAGAGCAATCATAACTTGTTCATCAAAATTATATTTTCTAAACCAAATATCAATATCATTATACCAAGAAGGACTCATAATACCTTGGAAATACATATTATTGATATGTTCAATCGCCTTTGCTCTAGATTGGTTTTTAGCAGTTTGTACAACCTTTTCTTTAGAAACCGTAAGATTAGGCGTATATAATTCATGAAGGGTTGCTTCTTGTAAATCTATAATCACATAACCTGTGGACTTTTTCGTGATTAATTTATTTTCTTCTAGAAATTTAAGCCCTTCACTTATTGATTTTAAAGGTATATTTAATTTTTTGGATAAATCATTTAATTTTATATCTTTATTATATTTTGAAAGAAATAAAATATATAAATAAATTTTTAAATAATCTCCAGGTATTTGAGATAAATAATCTGAAAAGAATATATCTGGTATTATTGTTTCAGAAAATAAAAGTGTTTTATCATTTTGTTCTAATTTCATTTTGATTATCATCCTTTCTAAGTCAAAACTAAAAAATTGTGTCATTACAAAAAGCCCAATATGTTTTCATAAAATTTAATGAATGATTCTTGCATCAATTTCGTTATTTGGTAATACAAATTATATCTTTTTTAGACAAAAAATTCAAGGCAATTTTTTAAAAATGGAAAGGAATCGTTCTTAAACTACCTGCACTTGTCCGTTTTAGAATAAAAAAATATTTTTTGCTTGAAAATAAATTTAATCATATAGATAAAAATATAAATAATATTTTCTCCATGAATTCCAGAAATGCTAAGCAGAAAAACGGGAAAACAAAAGATGATAAAAGTAACAACTTTTACATTGATATCCTGAATAAAAAGATGTAGTAATAAAAAAATAAATAAAGCCCAAAGGATATTGACAATTGCTACAGAATAATCAATAACACCAAATATTTTATTTTTAAATGCATAATTTTGTGGAAAGATAAATTTCAAAAAAATCGCCTCCTTACGTATTTACTATATGGATAATAAAATACATCTCACATTTACTTTAAATTTGTAAAACTTTTCACAGATTGTGTAATTGTTGTGGAAATCCCACCGATAAAATCACGAACTAAAGAATTTGCTTTAATCAAACCATACATACCACCAACATAAATGAATTTATTAAACAAATCTGTATCAGAAAAATCCGCAGAAAACATTAAAAGTAGAATAATAGATACAATAATTTGAATAAAAAGAAGAGAAAATATATTTTTAAGCCAAGCCTTAAAAAACCAACTCGTATTAGAAAGAATCAAAGATAAAAATGCAAAAGGTGTCAGTAAGACAAAAACTTTTATAAAAATATATCTTAGGGAATAGCTAAATACTAAGTTTAATAAAGAAGCAGATAAAATACCTTTAATTAATCCATCAACTGTGAAAATATTTAAAGAAGAAGTATCAACAGAAATATTGGTATTGATACTCGTAATTAAAGAGGAAAAGCAGATACTTTTATGAAATAAATCTTCTCCAATACTACGGATAATGAGGGAAATATTAGACATGAAATCAATAAATAGTTGAATAATAAAAAAGGAAGCATTCATACAAATACCATAAAGTATCATTTTTATGAAAAAGCTAGAAGGTTTATCAATTCTATCATAAGTTAAATGAGACAATAGATATTTAATACTGTAATACAATATAAAAGCAAATAAAAGGGTGTTGGCAATTAATAAAATACCGCTAGATGTTGATGTTCCCAGGATATCTTGAAAATATTTATCATTTAAAATATCAGAATTAATAAAGGTAAGTTCATCTAATAGAGAATATAAATTGTTATCAATAGAACTAAAAATATTTTCAAAAATAGTATTAATAGTATCAATAATGACTTGTGTAATGTTTTCAGATTGTTCCATAAAACCTCCTATCCGATTAAAGATTTTATAGCAGATAAAATTAAATCAATTGCTAATATAAAAGCATAAGAAAAAAGAGAACCTTTTATTAATTTTTTTCCTGTTCGTATTTTTTCTTCATCACCAAAACTAAATTTTTTCATAAATATACCTGTCCCGACTGCTACCGCGGCAGCTGGTGTGGATATTTTTAATATCCATCCTTCAATGTCTTCAAAAGCAGAATTAATGGTACTAATTAATTTGGGGTCTCCTAATGCAAAAGAGATAGAAGGACTCAAGAATAGGATGAAAATAAATAGGGTAAAAATAAATATTGTATTAAAAAATGCATAGTTAGATTTTATATTATTTTTTGGTTTTTTTTGTTTTGTGTTCATAAATAAACTCCTTTCTATTTTTAAAATATGGGATCATTTGCAATTTGCAAGGGGGATAAATCTTATTTCCATCTGACAAAAAACATAGGGCTGAGAAAGTTTCAAGCTGTTGTGTAAAATAGTTTGATTCATAAATATAATCATTTTGAATATAAGTACTAATAGATTCTGAAATATTAGAATCTTCAGAATTTAACGTATTGGTAATATAACTAAAATTTGTTTGTTTGGCATTCTCGGAAAAGCTTTGAGAAGTTCTTATTTTTTCTTCTTTCCCTAATTGTTTTTGTGCCTCTTCAATAGTAAAAATGTCATCTGTTCGAAACCAAATCTTATTAATCAAATTTTGCACAATAACCTTTACAAAAGAATCATCTTTTAATGTATTTTTTAAAGATGAATAACTTTGTGTGCTAACAATATTTATACATTTGGCTTCTCGACTTAAAGAAAAAAATTCTGCATCTGTTTTACTGGCATATTTATCATATTCATCACAAATAAAAGCAGTCGGAAATATGGTGCTATTAGATAAATTAGACAGTATTTCAGATTGAAAGTCTAATTTTAAATAGGTAGCAATGATTTTAGAAAGAATGCTATATTCTGAAATATTCATATTTAAAACTACAATTTTTCCTTTTTTTATAACCTCCTCAAAACCAGTAAAAGTTAATTTTTCTTTTGGGGAAGAAAAACAAGACATGACCTCATAATCAGAAACAAAGGTATTGGTTATTCTTGTTATTTCAGAAACTAAAATAGATTTTGTTCTTTGATCCAAAGCTTCAAATTCCTTCTGGAAAAAGTCTAAGCAAGCATTTAATTCATAAATTTGGCGAGCATTAAATTTTGAATGTGTAAATAAGTCCTTTAATAGGGGGATTTTTTCTTTATAATAATGTGGAATGGTTATGAGTTTGTGCAGTTCTAAAAAGGTTACATATCCATTATTATAAAATCGACAAAGTTTGATACATTCTGTTAATACTTGTTCTGCTTTGTCTAACCAATATGATTCAGAGTTGTTTTCTGAAAATAATAAAAGAATAGTTTTTAAGCGATTGGCCAATATTTGCGGTTTTAAATGCGGTTTATGTAAAGGATTATAATGAATACCAGAATGTAATTCAATGACAACTAAATCAGAAGAGAGGTTATATTTCTTACAAAATTTTTGAACTTGTGTATAATAATTTCCCTTTACATCTAAAATAAGCATAGCCATTTTTTTGTTTTTAGATTGAGAATTAAATTGGATGAGTTGTTCCGTAAAAGGATACATAGCAGAAGAGGTTTTCCCTGAACCAATTGTACCAGTGATTAAAAAATTTTGATAAAGTCCGCTTTCAGGAATATACACATTTGTTTTAGAAATGTTATTAAAACCGATACATAATTGTAAAGAATTAGGCATAGTTAAAAGATTTGACTTTTTACTAGATGAATGACAATTTGTTTTTATAAATTCTTTTTGAATTTTTTTTGATTGAGAAAATTTTTTCAAAAATTTAGAAATAAAAAAATGACATAAAATAATGATTGAAATTATATAACTTACTATATGTATGATTTTTAAATATTTCCATAAAACTGGATTTTCAGTACAAATATCAAAAGGTTTAAGACCATAAGGGATAATTAACTCTTCTGCAGTATAGATAGAATAAAAAAATTTAACATGTAGAAAAATAAATATTGCCGTTAGAACCATTGTCAGTAAAAAACGTTTAATAAATTAACGACCTCCTTTTTCGATGTATTTTTGTTTGAGTTTTAATTTTGAACCTTGTTGATTATGAAAAATTTTGATATCACAAAACGTATAAATTGAATATAAACTGATAAAAAGATGAATAATAAGAGATATAAAAAAGAAATCTAATTTTGTAAAAATAGTATCACCACCTTACAATTTTTTCCATAATACAATATTTTTTAAAATTTGTCTATACTTTTTGTAAAATTTATGATAAAATTTTATATGCAATACAATAAAATTAAAGTTTTTATTTTAGAAAATTTTATTTAGTTCAAATTATAAAAGGAGGAAATACAATGAAATTTAATAAAGATACAAGAATTGGAGAAATATTAGAAACTGCTCCAGAAAAAGCAGAAATATTATTAAATGTTGGAATGCATTGCATAGGATGTCCTGCATCTCAAATGGAAACATTAGAGGAAGCTTGTGATGTTCACGGAATAGATGTAGAGGATGTATTAGAAAAACTTAATGCATAAATATAGATAGTAAAATATGAAAAATTTGTGAAATAAGTGTCAAAAAAAGAAAATTTAGCAAAAAAACAAAAAAAATTCACAAATTTTTCATAAAGCTATTGACAACTGCGAAAAAATATTGTAAACTATAAAAGCGTTCTAGATAATGCGCATATATGGGCCATTAGCTCAGGTGGTAGAGCACTTGACTTTTAATCAAGTTGTCCCGCGTTCGAGTCGCGGATGGCTCACCAAAAGAAACTAAATGTAATTTAATGATTTAGTTTCTTATATAAGGCCCGTTGGTCAAGCGGTTAAGACACCGCCCTTTCACGGCGGAGACATGGGTTCGATTCCCGTACGGGTCACCAAATTTTGCCACTTTAGCTCAGTTGGCCAGAGCATCGCACTTGTAATGCGAGGGTCCCCAGTTCGAATCTGGGAAGTGGCTCCAATAAAGGTCATTTGTTTTGAGAGAGACTCTTAATGATTGGCTTTTTTTTTATGTCCAAAATCAAAAAATAATTATTTTTTAAGACTAATTTTTGGTCTTTTTTTTAATTAGTCTCCACAGAGTCTCAAAAATAATGCTTTTAAATAAAAAGCACCTACCATTTAAGGTAAATGCTCAAATATTTTATTCAGACGAATTGTAATTTGCAATTCTAATCTTTCATAAGTTTTTTATTTTCAAATACTAATAAAACACTAAATATTATCTCTATCCCTATCATCATCATTGCAAGAATATAATTTTCAAAAGTTAATCCTACTACTAATGATAATATAGGGATTATTATAGATAAAACCATATATGATTTTGAATTATATAACCAACTATAAGGTAATAGATGACCCCCAAAAATCATAGCAATAACCATTAGCATTTTATCTGGCAATGTAGGATAAATCCACATTGCTATTAAAAGATATATCATTTGATTTGCAGAAAATAGTATTCCTAAATTATTTAATGGATTACTTCTATCTTGAAATTGTATTTTTAATATTTTTGATATTAAAAAAGCTATTGGTAATAATGGTGCAATACAACAAAATGTTAATAGATTTTTTGTTAATACAGGCAAATTTGTTAATTGTATTATTAAAACCATAGTCCATATTACTACTGATGCAATGATAAAATGTATACCTTTCTTTTGCTTTTTACTGCAATCTTTTTTTAATTCTTCCAAATTCATTTTTTATCCTCCCATACAAATTACTCGTATAATGAACATGTAGTCCATTATACATTTTTTTATTCTTAA
>ERZ1643251.690-NODE-690-length-44885-cov-7.066005_pt1 | contig 44885 bp, 39 predicted proteins | sample MGYA00579261_ERZ1643251 | MGnify/ENA primary metagenome ERZ1643251 (study PRJEB29033, sample SAMEA4952267) | chicken gut metagenome | biome: Broiler Chicken; feature: Gastrointestinal Tract; material: Caecum | place: Ireland | collected 2018 | study: Broiler... | reverse complement strand
AGCGCCTGCCTTGCAAGCAGGAGGTCATCGGTTCGATTCCGATAATCTCCACCACGATAAAAACCACACAGCATTGTGTGGTTTTTTTGTTGCGTAATTTTGAAGAGATTTCTCGCTTCGCTCGAAATGACGTGAACCAAATATTCGAAATGACGTAAAACAAATGTTCGAAATGATGTGGAACAAATGCTCGAAATGACAAAGTTGCTAGTTTACTAAGCCTGTTCGACATTGATTGTTATTGTATAACTTCCACTGGCACTTAGTGTAACATCTTTAAGTGCTACATAGAAATTTATTGTCACCGTTTGTTGTGCCGCACTTGCATTTACAGTTATTGGTTCATCTATCGCTCCTGAATTGGCACTATCAAATGCAGTTAAAAGAGTATTAGTTGCACCATTTTCCTGATTTGCCGCTATTGTTGGAGTAATCTTTATAGATTTTTCCTGTTTGTATACGGTGATTGTGGAAGTAATCCTATAGAGTGAACTATTTTCAAACTCAATTTCTGGCAAAGTGCCACCCTCATGATCATCAGCAGTTGGATCTAATCCAGTGTCATAAGTTAAGTTGCTTCCACCTGACACTTCTTGCCAACCATTTAAACTCATCAACATAAAATATAGACTACCTTCATCACTAATTCCACTATTTGTGCCGGAACAGTAATAAACTTTACTTTCTATTTTACAAAATACACTGCTAACATCATAAGAAACATTACCACTAGCTGTGTAAGTGACCGTTGAGGCAGCATAAACTCCAAAAGAAAGTATTGCTATTGAAAAACAAAGTGTGGCGATTGAAAATAGCAATTTAAATTTTTTCTTCATAATTTTCTCCTTTGTCCTTTACTATGAATTCTCGTAAAATATTATAGTAGATTTAATAAAAGTGTCAAACAAAAAAAGAAAAATAATAATGTATTACGACAAATTTAGACAAGTAACGTTATTGTTCTTTACGGCACACATAGAAAATGAACTATCATTATTCACAGCATCAGCAGAACATGTTGCGAATAATCTTGCAAATGCCTTTTCTTTTTTGCTAGGTTTTCCTCCACGTTGGATGTAGCCAACCACACAAAACTTTACCTCTTTTGATATTTCGCTTTCAAGGTTTTTAGACAGTTGCGAAACATCTGTGACATTTTCTTGCAGTACCACTATTGGGGCACTTTTTTTAGATTTTTTTAAGGCTTGTACACATTGATTTAAAGTAGACGTGTTTTTGTATACGTAATCTGCATCAACAAGTTGCCCAACCTTTTTCGCGATTGCATCACAGTGTCTGCCCATGACTTCATAAACGCAACCTCTGTCAAAAGAAAGCATGGTGTCATTTACTTTTTGTATGTATTCAACACAGGTTTGGCAGGCGGTATCAAAACCAATAGAATATTCACTTGGTGAAACGTCGTTGTCTATTGAACAAGGGACGAATACAACCTTTACTCCATTTTGATGTAATATTTCTGCACCTTTGAGGGTACCGTTGCCACCCATCACTATGACCACATCAATCTTGTGTCTTTTTAACGTGTTTATTGCTTTATCTTGACCTTGCTTTGTCATAAATTGCTCACAGCGGGATGTTTTTATCATTATCCCTCCATCGTTTCTGTGCTCTTTGATGTAGGACAAGTCAAAATTGCAGGTTATGTCATCGCAAAGCCCACAAAAACCACTTTTAAATAAAGTTATATTATGATTTTTCAGTTTTTTTACAACATGGTAGAGAAATAGGTTCATACCCGAGCCATCTCCACCACTCGCAAGAATTGCTATGTTCATAACTTTCTCCTATTTTGTGACTACATTGTCTTCACCAAGAACACCAATAAGTTCGTTGGATAGATAGTTGTTTACATTGACTTTTTTGCCAAGTTTATAGGCTTTGTTGTCGCTTGTGCACCTGACTATTACAGAGCATGGTCCTGGATAAAGTGATAAAATTAAATTGACTTTATCACTTACCTTGCTGTCTTTGGTGTTATATTTTAAATATAAAGTTTGAGTTTCTTCAATATTATCGATCTCATCTTCCATCAAGGAAATTTTGTCAGCAGTCACACAACTTTCTCGACCATCTCTATCAGTAAATGAACCATATATCTCGACAATGTTGTCCTCAACAAGTAGGTCCTTATATTTTTCATAACATTTTGGAACAACCATTACAACAAAAGTGCCATATATATCTTCGATGTGCAATATTGCCATAGGCTTGTTTCCAGCTTTTGTTAAAATGCGTTTAACATCTGTTATTATGCCGCCACATTTTACTTTTGTACCATTTTGCAGGGAACCATTGGCATATGCATTGGATTGAATGTCCATATCTTCATCGTCGCTGTACTGATCTTCTTCATCGTTTTCCACCATGGTGCTGTTGAAGTTGTAGGACTTCCATCTGTCTTCAAATTTTTGGAGAGGATGACCTGACATATATACACCCAGTATGGATTTTTCAAATTTTAATTTCGCTTCGTCAGTGTATTCCTTTATCTTTGGCACAGGAACTTGATCTGCTTTTGAAGATTCGCTTTCGAAATTTTCAAAAAGGGAAAATTGACCTGTCTTTTGTCTTTCTATATCTTTTTCAACTTTTTCTATAATGGTGTCGTACATGGCAATCAGTTGAGATCTATAAAGTCCAAAACAATCAAGCGCTCCACTAAAGATCAAACTCTCCATACTCTTTTTGTTTATGAGTGAAGGTTGGATATGCATGATTCTTGAGATGAAATCATGTAGATCTTTAAATTCGCCATTTTTTCTTTCGTTGATGATAACATCAATCGCCGCTATTCCAACACCTTTAAGTCCACTGAGTCCATATCTTATACTATTGTCGCTTTCAACTGAAAAATATGTTTGGCTTTTGTTGATGTTTGGTGGCAATACTTGAATATTTTCACTTCTTGCATAGCTTAGGTATGTTTTGATCTCATCTGCCTTTGTTATTCTATTGTTCAAAATTGCGGTCAAGAATTCGACTTCATAGTAACACTTAAGATATGCCGTTTGGAAAGTGATCATGGCATAAGCTGTGGCATGGGATTTGTTAAAGGCATACTGAGCAAAACTTTCCATTTCGGCAAAAACCTTTTCTGCAGTCTCTTTTGGTATACCAAGCTTTACTGCACCTGGAATGGAATGCAAACCCTTTGGATCTTCCCAGCCGTTTATGAACTTTTCACGTTCATATGCCATTTTGTCCACCTTTTTCTTGCCCATGATACGACGTACATTGTCGGCTTGACCCAGGCTGTACCCACCCATGATTTGGAATATTTGCATGACCTGTTCTTGATACACGATGACACCATAGGTGACCTTTAAAACATCTTTTATACACTCATGAGGAAATTTGACTTCTTCTGGGTGGAATTTGTTTCGCACATATGTTGGAATGGAGTCCATCGGTCCTGGACGATACAAAGACACACCCGCTATGATATCCTCAAGTCCGTCTGGTTGAAGTTCACGCATAAAGTTTTGAAAACCTGCACTTTCAAGCTGAAACACGCCCATTGTGTTTCCCGTGCTTAACATTTCATAAACTTTTTTATCGTCATAGCCAATTTTTGAAAAATCGATGTCCACGTTGTGGCGCTCTTTGATATATTTTTTTGCAAGCGAGATATCCACCAAGTTGACAAGCCCCAAAAAGTCCATCTTTAAAAGTCCAAGTGACTCAAGCTCAACCATATCATACTGAGTTGTAACATCTTCACCATTTCTTGCCTCTGGAACAAACTCATCTACTGCCTCAGGCGCGATGAGCACTCCACATGCGTGCATGGATGTGTTACGTGGAAAACCCTCAAGTTTTATGGCTATGTCTATGACACGTTTTAGGTCGGTGTCGCTGTCGTAGATATCTTTTAGTTCTTGCATTATGAACTTATCGTTCTCTTTTTTGCCAGTTTTGCCAAAATAGTACGCAAGCACAGGTGGTTTTTTAATCCCGTCAGGCAATTTATTTGGAATTAGTTTGGTGATCTTGTCAGTTTCGGAATAAGGAATTCTAAGTACTCTGCCAACGTCTTTTATTGCGTTTTTGGCTTGCATTTTACCAAAAGTGATTATGTTCGACACATTTTCAGGATGATATTTCCTTTTGACGTACTCGATGACTTCGCCACGTCTTTCACTGTCAAAATCCACGTCAAAGTCGGGCATGGAAACCCTTTCTTTGTTTATAAACCTTTCAAAGAACAAAGAGTACTTTAATGGCTCAACATCGGTAATCCCCATCAAATACGCAACAACACTTCCAGCACCACTGCCTCTGCCCGGACCAACAGAGATACCATTGTTTTTTGCCCAGTTTATGTAATCCCACACAACCAAAAAGTACTCAACAAAACCCTGCTCGTGTATGATGTTTAGTTCATATTCAATTCTATCTAACACCTCTTTTGAAGCATTTGGATACTTTTTATCCAAATCTCGGTAGGTGAGATATTTCATGTATTCAAAAGTGCTCATTTCATTTTCAGGAACATACTTTGGAATATAGTTTTCATTTGCTGGCAAACAATATCTCTCCTCCAGCCCCATTTCGGTGTGGACTTTTCGGCGAATGACAACATCACACTTGTCTGCAATTTCAAGCGTATTTAAAAGCGCATCCTCATGTCCAACAAAAAGTTGTGCCATCTCGTCATGGGTCTTTAGATAAAATTCTTGTGTAGAAAATTTTAGTCTGTCGGGGTCATCAAGAGTTTTGCCCATTTGGACGCACATAAGAACATCTTGCATCTCGGCATCTTCTTTGCCTATGTAGTGGCAGTCGTTAGTGGCAACAACTTTTATGTTCAATTTTTTACTAAGTTTGTACATTTGATTGCGCACTTCATCTTCTTCTGGTATGCCATGATTTTGTACCTCAAGATAAAAATCTCCCTCATCAAACAAACTGCTCAAAAATAAAGCAAACTTTTCAGCATCTTCCATTCTGTGTTCAAGTATGAGTTTTGGTATTCTTCCTGCAAGGCATGCACTGAGACATATTAGCCCACTCGAATGTTCTTTTAATAGATTGTAATCAATGCGTGGCTTATAGTAAAAACCATCAATGAATGCTATGGAATTGAGTTTTAAGAGGTTTTTATAGCCTTCATTGTTCTTCGCTAAAAGAATCAAATGGTCAAAATTTTGTTTGCCTTTTTTGTTTTTATAATCGTCACAAACATAGAATTCACAGCCAATAATTGGTTTTATGCCGTTTTCTAGACAGGCAGTGTAAAATTGCAGTGCCCCATACATGTTGCCATGGTCAGTGATTGCAACAGCACGTGAACCTCTTTCTTTGGTAAGTTTAACAAGATCTTTGATTTTGGCAGCACCATCAAGTAAGCTGAATTCTGTGTGGTTGTGAAGGTGTACAAATTCTCCCATATTACTCCTCAAGTTTTTGTGCAATTTTTATAATCTTGTTTAACCTGTAAGCAAGTGCACTCTTGCTGGTTTTGAATGTGGAGAGTTTTGTCAACTCCTCCAAACTTTCCTCTGGGTTTGCAAGTCTAAGTAGTGCCACATTTTGCAAGTCCGTTGGAAGACTTTCAAGCCCGATTTTTTGCACAATTTTTTCAATTGCGTCATTTTGTCTGATGCTTGCACTCACAGTTTTTTCAATGTTGGCACTAAGGCAATTTGTTTGTCGGTTGACCTTGTTTCTGATCTGCCTTTTAGCCATCTCATTTTGAAGAGAAAGCACTGCATTATTGGCCCCCATGAGCGCTAAGGTGTTGCTAACTTCTTCCGCGTCTTTAACATATAGTATAAACAAACTTTTTCTTTTTACCAGTTTTGCCATCACATCAAACTGTGCCAAAATGTGACTAAGACCACTTAAAAAATTATAGTTTTTTGAAGCAAATTCAAGGTGGTATCCCGTGGAAAGTCGTGAATTGTTGTCGATCTTTATGCTTGAGGTTCCACAGCCAACAAAGGCTCCCCTGACAAATAGTTTAAGTGCGCTCTGCTCTTTGATGAGATATTGGTCGATATCAAAAAAGCGAACCATGTTTGCGTTTTCAATTTTAACACAGCCAGTGTCAAGCAAAAGTCGTCTCGCAACATCACCTTCTATTGAAATTTTGTAATATCCCTCTTTTTTTATTTGGTGAGGAGGAAAAAAAGTTGTGTTTATGTGTATGCCGTAAAACTTAAAAACTATTTCATCAATTTTTTGTGTGAGTTTGACAAGTTCAGTGGTTATTGCTATGCTCACCTCATTTTCAATATCTATTTGTGCTGAGCAATTCATAAGTCCACTCAAAAAAGCTAGGCACTGTGTGTCATCATCGGTATCAAAATTTAATATCTCTTCTTTAATATCTCGTGAAAAACTCAACTTTTATCCCTTTTTGTAATTTTTAAAATTTGGAAAATTTTCTATATTTGCAACTTGGCTATGTGGAATGTCATATTTAAACATAAAATTGACACCATTGTTGACCTCGCCGACACCATCTTTTGAGTGTGCGTCTGAATTTATCATAAATTTTACGCCCATCTCCACCAATTTCTTTATGTCCTCTTTGCTATAAAGTATTCGTTTGCCGTTGAGCTCCAAATGCGTGTTGGTTTTTATGGCATGTCTTCCCACTGCTTCAAAGTCAATTGGCATATGTGCCCCAGGATGAGAGATGACGTCTATTGGATATTTGTCCATCGCCTTCATCACTGCCAATGTGTTACGCCTAATATCTTTTTTTCGGCGAAGGTTAAGCATATTTGGAAGCCTAAACTTAAAAAACTCACGCAAAGATTTAGCCTTTGCAAAATTATGAAATCCAACAATGATAAAATCTAAATTTTTAATATCCTCTTCAGTCAAATCAACATCTCCATCGCTGGAAATAAAGTTTGCCTCAATGCCGAGCAAAATATCTATTCCGGTCTTCTTTTTTGCCTCTTCTATCTCGCGTCGCATCTTGTTTATATTTTTTCTTTTTACTCCATAAAGTTTATGGTCAAATCCATGCTCAGTGATGGCAATTTGCTCAAGACCTTTTTCTTTTGCGACCATGGCATTTTCTAAAATTGTGCCAGTTGCATGTTTGGCATTGTGTGGCCCTGATGAGTATATTGTGTGTGTATGATAGTCACCCCATATAACCATTGAATAAATTCCTTTACAAATAATAGTAGTACCAAATTTGTCACTTTGTCAATAAAATTCAATAACAACTTTAGCAAAAAATGAGTGGCTTTGCCACGAGGAATCTCCTGTCATTCCGAACCTTTAGGTGAGTAATCTCCGAGATTTCTCGCTGTCGCTCGAAATGACACCACTCCCTGTCATTCCGAGTGGCTTTGCCACGAGGAATCTAAAGAGATGTCTCACTTCGTTCGACATGGCAAAGGAAGAGGTTCGACATGACGGGCATACAAAAAAGGCATCCAACATTCGATAATCCTATCAACAAGATGCCTTTTTAACATTTTTACTTAAATATTTCGTTATAAAACATTTTAAACAATTCCACAATGCTAACTTCGTCATCAACCTTCTGGCCTGTGGCTTTTTCAAGAACATATTTTAACTTTGGTCTAACACAGTCATAAACATTTTCAACTTGAAATCTGTTTTTCTTCAGAACATATTCTAGCATCTGTGTTGTCACCGTTTGAGTATCGAAATAATACATTTCGCATATGATTTGAAGAATATACTCCATTCTCCAATCAGAATACATACTGTCTATATTTGAAAGATAGTTCCTGACAAAATCATAACTTTGCTGCCTGTCCATCTTTTGTGACAATTGTTTAAATATTTTACTTGAGAAAAAATCTTTTATTGTTTCAAATTTTTCATTTTCTCCCACTATTTTTTCACCAGAAATGGCATAAATGTCTTGACAAGTGATGGGGCTTAGGCTCCCAAGAAGTTGATTGTATTCGCTCATGGTTCCAACTAAAATCGGACATTTTTCATAATATCTTTCACTCAAAACATCGACAATGCTAAATTTAGCAACCAAGTCAACATTGCATTCTGTTGCCAAATTTTTGAGCTTATAATAACTGACCACATCAGTTTTTGAATAGAATATACACTTATTCATCAATAAGACATCCCCAAATCTGATTGTTGAGTATTCACATTTTGTTCATCAAGCATCTTGGCGTATTCTGCAAAATCTCCTGTAAGCTCTACAAAGGTTTGTTCAACTATCATGTCTGGATCTATATTTTGAATTGCTGACGTGTACTTGAACCCTTCTAAGTTTGTACTTACTCCAAACCCTATATCTACTGAAAGATATTTTGTATCTATTCCACTTGTCGCTTTTAATATCCCACTCAATCCTGCTGCATAATCGCCTAAATCATATGCCTGACTTTCAACAACACTAAATTCATATCCTTGGTCTCTTAGTGCTTGCATCTGGTCTCCATATTCTGCTGCACGCAAGAAATACGATGCAGAATCGTAATTTACTGTGTCGTAGGAATTATATAATCCCATTTCTATTTCAATTGGATTTTCACCAGATACTACATCTGCTAGTGATGTTATCTCGTTCGCATATGTAGTTCTAAGTTCCGCTATTCTAGAACTTCCATCAACTGATAAAACTGCCTTTGTAACCAATTCGTGACCTTCGGAATGTATACTTGTTACTTTCTCTACGTTAAAACTTGAACTTAATTGCTCTACTTGATCTTTAACGAATTCATTCACTGCTGCAACACTGAATTCCTCTACTGGCACAGCTACTACATATGGGCTTGACCAGTTTGATGGTGAATACTCTCCTGTTGAATCTAGTGCTTGTATTTGGAAGGTATATTCCAGCGCATCTACATCCACTGTGAAATAACTGTCTTTTACTTGTGTGGTCTCTCCGTTCACTCTTACATTGTAGGTATCTGCATTCTCTACTTCTCCCCATGAAAGTACCTTATCCTCAATGTTGTATTCTATATTCTCTACGGTTGCTAGTTTGTCTGGAGTGTCATCTACTGGATTTGGCTCATTACCTGTCAATTTTGTAACAGCTAATACTGTTCCTGCTACTATACCTACGCTCACCAATCCACCTATTATCTTTTTCACTATGCCTTTTGCCATTTATCTCTCCTCTTGTTTGTGAGTATACCACATCTCTTAACTTTTGTCAATACCTTATTTTTTCTTACTCCACTTGTCATCCCGAACGCAGTGAGGGATCTCAAAGATTCCTCAGTGCTATCGCACTTCGGAATGACAATGAATGAGACGGCGTCGAAATATCCAATTCAACATTTGTCAAAATATTTTGTATTTTGTCAATTTTTTAGTATAATTGTTGCATGAAAAATAAACTGAAAATTTGTTCTGTGATTGTTGCGATCATTGTTGTTGCCGTGGCAGCCATAATAATTGCAAATGTTAAAATTCCATCTTCTCCACAACAACCAACTAATGATACCACTGACAGTGTGAACGAAGAAGAGACAAAAATAGATCTAACTTGTGGTGATGTGACAATGTTTGTAGACGACGAATATGCAAAACTTAATGTCAATGTCACGTGCAACAAAGATTATACACTCACATATGAATATGACAAAAGTGCAATAAAAATAATTGATGACAAAGTATATCCAATCAAAAGTGGTACTTTTGATGTGCTTGCAGAAGTTGCCACAAGTGATAAAAGCTTATCTAAAACATTTTTGGTCACCGTGTATCCAACAGTTGAAGAGGTTTCGTTTACGGTGTCTTGCGATGAAGTGGTAGATAAAGTCTTTGTCGGAGAAAGCTACTCGCTCAGTATTTCAACCGATGTTCCACTTCATGGCAATTTTACAATACACACAAGTGACAATATAGAGAGTTTCACCGAAGTAGAAGGTGAAAATTTGAAATTTAATTTCACGGTGGCAAGTTATGACGAAACCTGGTTTGAATTTGAGTATCGTAATTACTCCAAACACTTTGACATTGATTGCTATGAGTATATTTCGGATTTTGAAATATCTTTTTCAAATTCCTATCAAAACAACATGCTATCTTTATTTTTGTTTGACAGTAATCAAAGTGACATGGCAAATTCAGACGGTAAATATATGTCCACCAATTTCAAAGTCGCGATAAGTCAACATTGTTTACCTTTGTATGATGTCATTGTTGCAGATGAAAACATTGTTTCGTTTGAACAAGACAAAATCACGGCAAAGGGCATTGGAGAAACAACTCTTCAAATAGTTGCAACTGATGGCAGTGGGCATGTTGAAAATATTGATATTGTAGTTGAGGAAATACACTGTAACACACTAACCTTTTCGACAAATGAAATAACACTTGAAGTGGGAGACAGCATGGATTTTTCTTACACCTTTTCTCCAAGCTATGCACTAAACAACATAGTACTTGAATACGATGAAGATATTTTGGTGGAAGGCACCAAAGTGACAGCAGTTAGTGAAGGAAGTTATCAAATAGTTGTGAAAGATGAAGTGTCAAAACTAAAGGATGTTTTGACTGTGATAGTTTCCAAGGCAGAAGAAGCACCACCTTATCATTATGAAATAAAGTTTAGTGACAGCTTTTTGAGTTTAAACAACGCAACATTTGAAGACAACATCTTGACAATTGACAGCGACCAAAAAGATATTGAAATTGCCTTTTCTTATGCTATCACCAGTGAAAATGGTGAATATAGTGGAAGCATTGAGACAAAAATAAACGTTACCACATCAATAGGTGGCTATGAGATAGAACATATCAGCAACTCGGTATCCATAATTACATCTAATCATGGAGAAATGGAGATAACACTATCGCTTAACGAAAGTGAGTATCAAATTTACTATACTTTTAAAGTTATCATCAAATAATAAGTTGACATAGTTATTTTGATTTGATAGAATACAAGAGCTACAAAGGTGGGTAGTTCAATGGTAGAGTAACGGTCTCCAAAACCGTCTGTTGCAGGTTCGAGTCCTGTCCCACCTGCCAATTATGCCGCGACATTGTGTCGTGGTTTTTTTATTTTCAAGTACCTTGACGTTTTTAATAAAATATTGTAGTATAAAAATATGAAACATTTTAATGAATTAAACAATCGTTATGTTATCAAAATTCCATCTTGGAAACTTGATAATTTTTCGAGTATGTACAAAAATGCCAACGGCAAAAATATTTCCATTTCAATTGATTTAATGTCCTATGATAGTATAAATCCACTCTTTGCGATTTTGAGGGATATTTATGATTGCAAACAACAGCCATCATCATTTAACTTTAATATTGTGATGCATGACAAACTTTTTCCGCTTAAAGATTTTGAAGTGATAAAACAGTTTGATAGGATTTTAAGAACACAAAATGCAAAGCTCTACATTAAAGAAAATGATGTACTATGGGATATCTCTGAGGTTGAAAAAACATACAATTATATCCATGGCATTGTGGAAGAAATAAAGAGCAAAAACATGTCACCTCTTGAACAATTTTTGTATGCCTACAAAAAATTGGCACAAAATGTGTATAATGACGACGAAAGTTTGAAAAGTCCAACCATGACCCATTCACTTTTCAGTTTGTCAAACAATGGACACATAGTATGTCAAAATTTTGCCGAAACTCTCCGTGAAATTGTGGACAATTTAAACAACGACAACTTGAAATGCTTTTTTCAAAGTGTTTCTATGCATGACAAAAAACAAAAAGATGTGGAAATGCATGCCATGAACATGGTTATTTTAAAAGATGACAAGTATAAGATAAACGGCATGTACCACGCAGATGTCACATGGGACAGTAGAGCCGACCTTGAAAGCCCAATGACTTTGAGCTATTGTTTGCTTCCTGTAAGTGACATAAATTTCTACAAAAATTACACCATTACTGCGAACAAAAACAATAACTTCAAGTATTTTTATGAAAATGACAACTCTATGTATATAATGTCGGTTGAAAACTTGAACACTTTGAATGTTCTAAAACAGCAAAAAGTTGTGGACATTGATGAAGAAAGAAAGCAATATGCCGACTACATTTCACAAAACACTCCCGAAGATGCAAAGTATGTACAAAATTCACCATTTGACAGTGTCATTTTTGAAAACAGATTTTTAAAGCACGTTTGCAAAAAAATAAAACTTAAGTCCACTGTCATACCCTACGAGACTTTAAAAGATGCTTTTATAAACGTTTTAATTTTGGATGGCTTGAAAAAAGAAGAAGCAGAAAACTACTGCGACGAAGTTTTTGAAAAATCCAAAGGTGAATCAATGGATAACTTTATTGTTGGTGCAAAAAATGCAATGTTTGCAAAGGCAAGGCTTGAATTTGACAGGGTTATGCAAATAAGAAAAGAACTTAGAGAAAGGTCTCAAAAACGCAAAGCGCAAGATATAAAAAAAGAAGGCAAGGAACTTTAGATTTTTGTCCTTGACTCCATTGCTTTTGAAAGAGTTACCTCGTCGGTAAATTCCAGTTCGCTACCCATGCTAATACCTTGGGCAAGACGCGTGACTTTAACGCCAAGTGGTGACAAGAGCTTTGAGATATACATTGCTGTTGCGTCACCTTCAACATCGGGATTAAGCGCCATAATGACTTCTTTTGTGTTGTACTTTTGTACACGCGAAAGAAGTTCTTTTATTCTTATGTCATCTGGTCCACGATTTTCAAGTGGGCTTATTGTTCCACCAAGAACATGAAAAACACCATCATAATTTTTTACCTTTTCCATTGTTGCAACATCTTTTGGCTCTTTGACCACACAAATGATGTCTTTATTTTTCTTTCGGCAGGTCTCGCAGATTTCACTTTCAGAGAAATTCCCACACTCATTGCAAAATTTTATATTTTCTTTTGCACTGACAATGTTTTGTGCAAACTGTTTTGCATCTTGAATGTCACGGTTTAAAATGCTATACGCATATCTCTGTGCAGTTTTGTAACCAACACCAGGCAATGAACGAAAACTGTTTATTAAATTTTCTAAACTTTCTATATACATGATTACATTCCTTGTGGAAGTTTTGGCAATTTTTCACTTTCTGCAACAGTAATTTTCTCAACTGCATCGTTGATTGCACTGACAATCAAATCTTCAAGCATTTCAATATCGTCAACATCCACGACTTCAGGCTTGATTGTGACCTTTTTTGCTTTTTTGTCACCGGTTAGTACCACTTCAACCATATTCCCACCACTTGTGCCTGTGAATTCTGTGCTTTCAAGTTCTACCTTTGCCTTTTCCATCTCCTCCTGCATCTTTTGTGCTTGACGCATGAGATTTTGCAAATTTGCACCGTTGAATCCACCACCAAAACCACCTCTAAAATTATTCATATAATCCTCCTATTCTATTTCAACAATATTGTCAAAAAATTTATTTAAAATTTGAATATTTTCATCATCAGATGCCAATTTTTTCTTTTTTTGTACCACAAAGTCAAATACTCCAAACATTTCAAGTGCCCTTTTTAGTTCTGCCTGATTTGACTTTTCGTTAAGCATATTTATGACAGAGTCTTCTTCAGATGATATCACAAAGGTATCTCCAGAAAATTCCACATCACGTATGTCACCACACATAACGTGCAAAATCCTATCATTATGTTCACGAAGATACAAAACAACTTTACCCCAAATGGAAAGTGCAGATAGTTTCACATTTTGTTTGGCATTGACTTTAGTTAAATTCAGTTTTTTTTTTCATCATCAAGTATACAGTCTATCATTGCAGTTTCAATCAAAACTGTTGGCGAAAGTGCAAATTTTAGTTCTGTGATCACAGATGAGAAAATTTTCATGTACTTCATCAAAGCATTTATGTCAATATCTTTTGCAAGTGAGATGTATTTATCAAACACGTCATTTGTGAAACCCAAGATGTCCTTTGCGTCTTGGCAGGTTTTTGCAACGATGAGGTCACGCACGCACTGGGAAATATCTTTTGCAACTATGTTCATATTTTTGCCACTTTTTTTGGCACCATCCAAAAGTGATATAGCACGACCCACATCTTTTTGATATAAGCTACCAACAATTTCAAGGTTGGTGTCATGGTCTGTTGTTCCCAAAACATCCATAACTTGATCTTTGGTTATGTTTCCACCGGTGTAGGAAACTATACCTTCAGCGATTGAGAGCATATCACGAACACTGCCCTGTGCAGATTTTACGATGAGTGAATATGAATCTTCATCACAGGAAATTTTTTCCTGTTCAAAAATGCGTTTTAGATGCGTTTTTAGCACACTGTCATCAAGCAGGTGAAAATCAAATCTCATGCACCTTGAGATGATGGTTGCAGGAAGTTTTTGAACTTCTGTGGTTGCTAAAATAAAAACTATGTGTTTTGGTGGCTCTTCCAAAGTTTTAAGCAGTGCATTGAATGCACTTTCTGTGAGCATATGAACTTCGTCAATTATATACACCTTATATTTTGCAGATACAGGCATGAATTTGACTTTTTCACGTATGTCACGAACTTCATCAACTCTGTTGTTTGAAGCTGCATCAATTTCCACAATATCCATGTTGTTAGGGTCGCTTAGAGCCCTGCAAACTTCACATTCTCCACATGGCGAACCATTTTGTGGATTCTGGCAGTTGATGGCTTTGGCAAAAATTTTTGCAGTGCTTGTTTTGCCCGTTCCACGACTTCCGGTGAAAAGATAGGCATGAGAAATATTGCCACTTTGAATTTGGTGGACAAGTGTTGTTGTTATATGTTTTTGCCCCACAATATCATCAAAGGACTGTGGGCGATACTTTCTGTATAATGCTTGGTACAATTTCTCTCCTACATGGATATTATACACAATTTTATTGTTTTGGTAAATTGTTTTTTTCTATTAATTTTTGATACATTTCATAAACTTCTTTGGTGACCATATCCCAGTTTATGTAAAGATCTCTATACGCATTTTCACAAAGCATTTCATATCTTTGTTTGTCTGAAAGAATGGAAACAATTTCCTCTGCGTATGATGATGCATCATTTTTGCTTATAATTCCATTGACATTGTTTGTCACATTTCCAGCAGTTCTTGCCCCTTCCAAAAATATGGCAGGTGTCTTTTGGCTGGCTGCTTCAATTTGAACAAGCGAATTTGCGTCATAAAGCGATGGGAACAAGAAAAGTTCACTTGCAGAATATATTTTGGCAAGAAGTGACCTATCTTCAACTCTTCCAACCATGACGACATTGTTTGTTAAACCATTTTGCTCCACGTATGCTTTGAGTTTGTTTTCATCTTGACCACTGCCAACAAACAGCATTTTGAATTTTATGCCCTTATCTTTTACAATTTTCAGTGCGTCCACGATGAACAAAATATTTTTCATGACATTTATCCTGCCAGTGAATAAAAATATATGTTCATCTTGTGAAATACCAAATTTGTTTTTGATTTCTTCTCTATTTTGTTCCACATTAGGCAAAAACTGTAAATCGGTGGCATTTTCAACCACTCTGCATGGGATTTTTAAATTATATTCGCTGCTTTCAAAAAGATTTTTTATTTCAGCATTCACAGCCCATGCCTCGTCACATGTGTTGAACCTGTTCATTATGCGTTTTGTCACCAGGTTTGTGAGCCATTTTATGTGTGTCATTTTCAAGATATCTTTTTTGAACTGACTATGCAAGGTGACGACACAAGGGATATTGTGTTTTTTTGCATACTTTATGCCAAACATACCAATGGTTGCCGGCGAATGGACATGGACAATGTCCAAATTTGCCTCTTTTAGTGCTTTTTTGAATTTTTTGTCAAGCTTTGGCAAAGGAAGTGAATAGTCATAGTGGTATACTTTGAGTTTTTTGCATCTAACCACTTTATATGAAAAATCACCTTTATAATTTTTATCGTTTGGTTTTGGACAAAATACTGTCACATCAGCGATTTTGTTTAGCCTTTTTGCATAATTGTCCACAACCATTATCACACCATCAATCATGGGGAAAAAGGTGTCAATAAAAAGGCCTATTTTAAGTCTTTGCATCTTTCCTCCAAAGCGATTATAACAAATTTTATGAAAAAGACAAAAAAAATAGCCCAAAAGTTTGGACTATTTTTTAAACATACAAATCATATTACTATTAAACAAGTTCTACAACAGCGCCAGCTTCTTTAAGTTTTGCTTCGATTTGCTTAGCTTCTTCAGCTGCAACATTTTCTTTAACGTTCTTTGGAGCGCCATCAACCAAAGCTTTTGCTTCGCCAAGACCAAGTCCTGTGATTTCTCTAACTGCTTTGATAACAGCAATTTTGTTTGCGCCAGCATCTTTGAGTACTACTGTGAATTCAGATTTTTCTTCAGCTGCTGCCGCGCCACCTGCTGCTGGAGCTGCTGCAACCATAGCCTGTGCACTTACACCGAATTCTTCCTCAATTTTTTTAACAAGGTCATTAAGTTCAACAACGCTGAGACCTTTGATTTCTTCTACAAATTTGTTTAAATCTGCCATTTTTAAATTCTCCTTTTTATTTTTTTATTATTGTTTATCTGCAACAGCCTTAATTGCAATAGCAAGGCTTCGCATTGGTGATGAAAGTAAACCAACAAGTTGTCCAAGAAGTGTTTCTCTTGATGGAATGCTTGCAAGACTTTTGATTACACCGTCATCAACTACTTTGTTGTTGTATATACCAAACTTAACTGTCATTGCACAATTTTCATTTGCAGCATCTTTGACGATTTTTGCAGGTGCAAGTTCATCTTCATAGCCAAAAGCCACAGCACTTGTGCCTTCAAGATATTTTTCAACATCTGTGTAGCCAAGTTCATTTAATGCTCTTAGCATGAGTCTGTTTTTGTAAACTTTGTATTCTGCACCACTTTTTCTAAACTGTGCGCGCATTTTTGTGTCTTGTTCAACAGTCATGCCACGGTAATCAACAAATACAACTGTTTTTGCACGAGAGAGTTTGTCTTTGATTTCCTCTACAAGTGCTTTTTTTGCTTCAAAATTTGCACTCATTTATTTGCCTCCTTTTTTAGATTTGTATGTGAAAATTAAAAATCCTTTCAGGCAAAGACCCGAAAGGAGTAATGTCCAATCTCTAACTTTGCCTCGGCAAGCACCAAATGGTTTACGAACAAGTCACTTGCTGTCTATGGAAAAGATATATTTAATTTACGAGATAAAAACTAACATATTTTTATATATTTGTCAACAATTTTTTGATATTTTTATTCCTGTGTGCCAGAGCGATATAGTTCTGCATAAAAGCCATCTTTTTTAAGCAGTTCGTCATGTGTGCCTTGTTCAACTATGTTACCATCCTTCATGACCAAGATTTGATCGGAGTTTTGGATTGTGGAAAGTCTGTGAGCGATTACAAAGCTGGTTCTACCCTCCATGAGTTTATCCATGGCTTTTTGAATTTGAATTTCAGTTCTTGTGTCCACACTTGACGTTGCCTCATCCAAAATGAGCATAGGTGCGTTGTTCACCATGGCTCTTGCGATGGTCAAAAGTTGGCGCTGGCCTTGGCTTATGTTCGCCGTCTCGTCAAGCATCATATCATAACCTCCAGGAAGTGACCTGATGAAATGGTCGATATGGGCAAAACTGCACGCATCTTCAATTTCTTTGTTGGACTTGTCTTTGGATCCATAGGATATATTTTCTCTTATTGTTCCATCAAATATCCAAGTATCTTGAAGTACCATACCAAACAGTGCACGAACTGTGGAGCGCTTCATATCATAGATGGACACGCCGTCAATGGTTATGTCTCCGCTGTTGATATCATAAAAACGCATGAGAAGGTTGACCATTGTGGTTTTTCCTGCGCCTGTTGGACCTACGATTGCCACCTTTTGTCCCGGCAAAATCTTGGCACTAAAGTTGTGGATGATTTCCTTGCCCTCTTCATAACCAAAACAAACATTTTTGAATTCAACGAGACCTTTTACATTTTTGATGTAGCCGGTTTTTTCGCTTTCATCTGCTTGTTCTTCCTCATCCAAAAATTCAAAAACTCTTTCACTTGCTGCGACAGCACTTTGAACTGTACCACTTATCTGTGCCAGTGAGCCAATTTGCTGATTGAATATACGCATGTATTCTATGAATGCGACTATGGTGATTGCAAATATTGGTGTTTGAATGGAGATTATTCCACCAACAACGCATACGAGCACATAGACAATGTTTGTTATAAAGTTCATAACAGGATAAAGTATTCCTGAAAAGAACTGTGATTTGAAGCCTGAAGTGTAGAGAACTTTGTTTACCTTTTCAAAATCGTTTTGTGCTTTTTCTTCGTAATTGAAAGTTTTAACTATGTTGTGTGCTGAATAATTTTCTTCAATAATTCCATTTATTTTACCAAGTGAGTTTTGTTGACGAGTAAAGTATTTTTGTGAAAATTTCACTATCAAAAGCACCAATATTATGCTGATAGGTGTTGATGCCAGTGTGATGAGTGTAAGCTCCCATGAGTTGACAAACATCATGATAAGTGCACCAATTACCATTGTTACACAAGTGACAATACTGCTTAGGTTCTGATTGAGTGCCTGACCAACTGTGTCAACGTCATTGGTCACACGACTTAGGATATCTCCATAGGTCTGACTGTCAAAATATTTTAGTGGAAGTCTGTTTATCTTCTCTGAAATCTGCGTACGCATATCCTTTGTAACTTTTGCGCTTATCTTTGCCATGATAATTCCTTGAAGATAAGTGAAAAGTGCACTGAGTATGCACATTGCAATCAAGTAAATTGCCACTGTCATGACCCTTTGAAGGTCTATGCTTATGTTGAGCTGGACTGCTGTGAATATTTCCTCACTGATAAGTTTCATCACGTTTGGAAGTGCGATGGTTAGCACCGTGCCAAAAATTGCAAACAATAGACCAAATATAATTGAAACATACTGAGGTTTTAAAGATAATGTAAGTCTTTTTAAACTCTTTTTGAAATCCTTTGCTTTTTCAGCAGACTTTTTATTTGGTCCCATTTATTGCCTCCTTTCCTAGTTGTGATTCTGCAATTTCACGATAAACTTCACAATTTTCTAAAAGCTCTTCGTGAGTGCCCATTCCAACCATTTTACCTTCGTTTAACACAACAATTTTGTCAGCATCCAAAATGGTGCCCACGCGCTGTGCCACAATGATTTTTGTGGAAGAGACCGTATGTTTTTTTAATGCCTTTCTAAGCGTTTTGTCAGTTTTGTAGTCAAGAGCTGAGAAGCTGTCGTCAAAGATGTATATTTCAGGGTTTTTCACAATGGCTCTGGCGATTGACAGTCTTTGTCTTTGACCACCGGACACATTTGTGCCGCCTTGCGCTATCTCATGGTCAATGCCACCATCAAGACGTTTGACAAAATTGGACTGGCTTATCTTTAATGCCCTTACAAGTGTTTCTTCGTTTGCATTTTCATCGCCAAATAATAGGTTAGATTTAATAGTTCCACTGAAAAGATAACCTTTTTGAGGGACGTAGCCTATTTTATCGTTTAATTGCTCCAATTTATATTGTTTGACATCAACCCCATCAACCAAAATCTCTCCTTGCGTGGCATCGAAAAATCTTGGGATAAGATTGATGAGCGTACTTTTACCACTGCCCGTTGAACCAATGAATGCAATAGTTTCGCCTTTGTTTACCTTGAAGGAAATATCCTCCAAAACATATTCTTCTGCATCTGGATATTTGAAAAACACGTTTTTGAACTCAACAGTTCCAACTTCTTGTGGATTTGCTCCTTCGCCGTCAATAATTTTTGATTTTGCAAGCAAAACCTCGTTTATTCTCTTTCCAGAAACAACTCCACGTGGCACCATGACAAACATCATGGATATGAACATGAAACTCATAAGTATGTGCATTGCATATGAGACAAAGGTGACCATGGTTGAATACTCAAGTGAACCACCGTTGATCAGGTATGCACCAATCACATATATGGCGACACTGAGGCCATTCATGATGATATCCATTCCTGGAGAAAGCAGTGCCATGAGCCTATTGACGAACAAATTGGTTTTTGTCAGGTCTTGGTTCACCTCTTCAAACTTTTGCTCCTGCTCTTTCTCTGCATTGTATGCACGAACAACTCTGATTCCTGTCAAGTTTTCACGCGTTACATTGTTTATTTTATCTGTCTTTTTCTGAATGCTTGTAAATTTTGGCACAGCAAATATAAATAGCATGATGATTAGTAACAACAACAGAACGACGCTGATTATAGTTGCCCATGAAAGTTCCATGCTGCTGCCAACAATTTTGGCAATTGAAAATCCCGCCATTACAGGTGCCATGATCGCCATACGAAGTGTCATGAAAACAGTCTGTTCAACCTGACGAATATCGTTTGTTGAACGAGTTATCAAACTGGCAGTTGAAAATTTATTCATTTCCTCCATTGAAAAAGAATTTACTTTTGCAAAAACTTTACTTCTTAATGTCTTTGAAAAACTGGTGGAAATCATTGATGCCAAAAATACTATTATCATAACACATACGCAAATTCCAAGTGCCATGAGCAGCATTTTTATGCCCAAAGTCCACAACTGATCACTGGTAAGTGGTGCGCCTTGAGCATGTGCTTGAATCAAGCCAACAATTTCTCCCATAGATTCAATTAATTCCATGTTGAGCCAAACCTGCCCAACTACAAATGCCACCACTACCAGTGACAAAAGATAATCATACCATTTTAAATATCTAAGTAATCTTAACACAGTACTCTCCTAAAATTGTATTTATATGACACAGTGTCAATGAATAGTATATGAATGGAAAAAAACTTTGTCAACACTTTTTTATTTTTTGTTTTTCCATTTCAAGTGACATCCCGTGTGGTTCAAGCGACAGCCCCGTGTCATTTCCAATCCACCCTGCTGTCATTTCGAGCGATAGCGAGAAATCTCTTAAGCTCCCTTTGACCGAGACTCCTCGTTTGTCCGTCAATGTAAACAGAAGTCGGAGTGGCAAGTTAAAGATTCCTCAGTGCTACGCACTTCATAATGACAACAACTGAGATTGCTCGTGACAAAGTCACTCGGAATGACAGGAGTTAGTGTCTTTCAAGCGACAACGCCCATGTCATTTCGAACGACTTATTTTTGTCATTTCGAGCGATAGCGAGAAATCTCTGACTGACACAAAAAAATTAGGTAAAATAAATAATTCCCTAATTTTTCTTTTTTTATGAACGTGTTGAAAGTTTGATTCCAGGTCCCATGCTGCTTGCAATTACAACATTGCGAATATATTGTCCCTTTGCAGAAGCTGGTTTTGCCTTGATTAAAGCTGAAATCAATGTGTTGTAGTTCTCTATAAGTTTATCTGTTCCAAAACTAAGTTTTCCTATAACACAGTGAACGTTGTTACCTTTGTCCAAACGATATTCAACTTTTCCGGCTTTGACATCTTCAATAGCCTTTTTAACATCCATTGTAACAGTTCCGCTCTTTGGATTTGGCATTAAACCTTTAGGTCCCAAAATTCTTGCGATTCTACCAACAACACCCATCATATCTGGAGTTGTGATACAAACGTCAAAATCAAGCCAATTTTCAGATTGTATCTTTTGAACAATCTCTTCAGCCCCAACGACATCTGCACCTGCTTGTTGTGCCTCGTTTGCCTTATCTCCTTTGGCGATGACTAAAACCTTTACACTCTTACCTGTTCCATTTGGCAAAACAACCACTCCACGAACTTGTTGATCTGCATTTCTGCCATCTACACCCAAACGTACGTGAAGTTCAACAGTTTCGTCAAACTTTGCCTTTGGTAAACTTTCTAGGAGTTTAAAACCCTCTTCAACGTCATAAAGTCTGTTTTCGATTTGGCTTTTGCCCTGAGCATATCTCTTATTTTTCATATGTGCCTCCTCTACTCTTCAACTGTCACGCCCATACTGCGTGCAGTGCCCTTTATCATTTCCATTGCTTGTTCAACACTTGATGCGTTTAAGTCAGGCATCTTTGTTTCTGCAATTTCACGAACTTGAGCCAATGTCAATTTTCCGACTTTTTGTTTGTTTGGTTTTCCGGAGCCAGATTCAATGCCCAATGCTTTTTTAATAAGCACTGCTGCAGGTGGTGTTTTTAAAATAAAGTCATATGACCTATCTTGGTAGATAGAAATCACCACTGGAATGATAAGTCCTGCTTGACTTGCAGTCTTATCGTTAAACTCCTTTACAAACTGAACACTATTTACACCGTGTGGTCCAAGTGAGGATCCAACTGGTGGGCCGGCTGTTGCTTTTCCGGCTGGCAATTGTAATTTTACAACTGCTGTAAGTTTTTTTGCTGCCATTTTTTCCTCCTATGTGGTAATGTTGAGATGCATGCAAAATTTACATCTCTCCCACTAAATTATTTTCACAAGGCAAAAGCCTTGAAAAAACCAAATTAATTATTATCTTTTATTTTTATTATCTGTGAATAGTCAAGATCAACCAATGTGTCTCTTCCAAACATTTCGACATTTACTTTGCATCTAGATGACTCTTTATCGAGTTCAACTACGGTACCAATTTGGCCAGTGAGTGGGCCGTCAACGACTTCGATTTTATCGCCTGGGGTCAAATCAACTTCCACGGTAACACGCTCAAGGTGCATGCGTTTGACATCATCCTCAGTGAGTGCAAGTGGTCTACCTTTTGGTCCTGTGAAGCCAGTGACACCATGTGTTAAAGTGACATTATGCCAAATGTCGTCGCCATATCTCATCTTCACAAAGATATATCCTGGCATGGTCTTTCTTTGGATAAGTTTTTTCTTGCCATTTTTTTCTTGGATAACATTTTCCATTGGAATAATTATGTCAAGAATTCTATCCTCAAGACCATACTTTACTGCCATGGTTTCCAAATTCTCTTTGGCAATTTTTTCATAACCTGTGTAGGTGTGGAGCACATACCACTTTGGCTCTATGTTTTCTACGTCTACTTTTTCCATATATCACTCCTTACGCCACAGACGTGGTCAAAAGTTCAAATAACCACGAAAGCAATCTGTCTATACCAAACAATACAACTGCAAAAATTATAACAACTGCCAAAACTACACCTGTTTTTTTGACAACAGTTAAAAAACTAGGCCAAGTAACTTTTTTGAGTTCACTTGTTGTCTCCTTGATCTTTTTAGCTGTTTTTGATGGTTTTTTGACTTTATTTTTCTTTTTGTCAGTCTTTTTTTCAGGCTTTGACTTGTCGGCTTGTTTGGCCTCAGTTTCCTTTGGTGTGCCAACAACTACTTCGTTTTGCTCGGTTTGTTCTTCTACCTGAGCCACACTAACATCAACTTGTTGTTTTGGCTTTGTTTGACCTTTCTTTTTATTTTTCTTTGCCACTTTTTTGCTCCTTATTTGGTTTCTTTATGCATTGTGTGCTTATTGCATCTTGGGCAATATTTTTTCATTTCTATTCTTTCTGCTTGATTTTTCTTGTTTTTGCTTGTTGAATAGTTGCGCTCTTTGCATTCTGTGCAAGCAAGTGTAACCAATGCTCTCTTTGGATTTGCCATAGTTGTTCTCCTTAAATAATATTTCTCACTTAAAAAATAGCACCCACTCGTTATGGTGCAGTGCTATGTTATCACAATAAAATATTGTTGTCAATTATTTTTTAAATTATCTGGTAAATTCTTCATCATTTTTATAGAAATCTTGTTTTGGTTGATTGTTTTTACTTTCTTCTCTTTTCTGCAATTTTGTTTCGGACTGTTCTTTTGCCTCTTCCTCTTGGTTTTGTATTTCGTTTTGACTTGACTTTGGTTGCTGTTTTAAACTTTGTGCTTGTTGCTGAGAGTGTTCAATCGCCTTTTTGATATCCTCTTGGACACTGTTTTCATTTTCTTGTCTTAAAAGCTGCTTCGCCTTGGTGTAAACCACACTTGCGCGCGCTCTTATCAGCGACATAAGTTGCATGAGCACAATCTGGGCGTTGGCTTTTTCATTAAATGTATCTCTTAAAAGTTCACTGAGCTCACTATCTATTCCAAACAACTCTTGATACATCCTTAGTGCATTTGCATCTTTTTGTTTAAGTTTTCCTATGTTAAGTTTTAAAAGTTCATTTCTATTTTTTAATGTGACAATGGTCTTTTCAATTTGCCCTTTTACCTTTTCATCAGAAGTTTTGGAAAGTTCGTCCATAAGTGCCGAAATTATGTCTTGGGTGTTTTCAAGTGCCATTGTAAAGTGCTTTGACACCTCTTTGTTGGAATATTCTAAAAAGTTTTCTGAAATTTCAAGTGCATTTTTTTTGTTTTTTAAAATTTCATTGGCATATTCTTCTGTCAAAACAAAGTTTTCTTTATATGGATTGTACCCTTGGTCTTCATAAAGTTTCCCTAGATTTTCGTCACAAAGCGAAAGTGCGTTGAAAACATCCACACTTTTACCCTCTGGCAAGGCATTATTTTGAACTTCTAAATCATCAAACAAAAATTCATTTTCCATAGTTTTATATTAAAATATTGTTTAAATTTTGTCAATAATATACACTTGTTTAAATTGATTAATCAATGTTAACTGTGCAAACTAGCAACGAAGCATCATTAAAACGATGTTGATTTTCTACCAAAAGTACAATTTGAGTTGTACCTACAAAAACTTGCGAACGATCTATTATGACTTCAAATCCAACTGCAAAATTGCTTAGTGGAGCAGTCAAAACATTTACAGATAATGCACTATTTGGTACAACGTTTTGATCTAGTGAAAACACACTTTCATTGTGGCTAGTAAAATACCCACCAGAAGATGCTGGCGTACTGGACACTTCTGCCTCAAATCGACTTCCAGAGTCATACTGAGGGTCATAATATTCCTCTTCACTGTCAGTTGTTATTTTAAAAGTATAATTATTATCATTGCTCCAAGACAAAAAATTATCTTGTGTGTTGTCCACAAACCCAATTTGAACAGTCACATTTGCATCTTCATTTGGCATTGTAAAGTTGTATCGATTTGCAATGCTATCATCCAAAGTGCATTCTTGACCATTACACATGACATTTTCAATAATAACTGCATCAAACTTTGGGTTTATGACCACAAAGGCAGACAATCCGGCGGTTGCTTTTGTAGTTCTATTTGACACATTATAAAAATCCGAACTTTGCACATTTACGTTGTATTCTACATTTTCTTGTACTGTTTCATCGCCATCACCACAAGCTGAAGCAAAGAAAATCATTGGAATGAGTAGCAGTGCAAAAATTATTTTAGAAAATATCTTTTTCATATTTACTTTCCTTAACTTTTTATCTATTACATGCTAACACAAAAAAGCAAAAAAGACAACCAATAACAACTCCTTTGTCAGTGAGTAAAAAACTGTGCAAAAGCACAGTCTATCACTTCATGGAATTTAAAGTCTCCCTATTTCATTTCAGCAGAACTCGCGTTTTCTTCCATGTTATCTCCTTGTCTTTTGTTATGCAAACATATGTTATTTGCTTACAAATAAAATAAGCGCCTCACACTAACGTTTCGCAATTTGGTGAAACCGTGAAAAACGCAATTCTTTAATGGTGCGAGTGGCGGGACTTGAACCCACACTCTTTCGAACTTGCCCCTTAAACAAGCGCGTCTGCCATTCCGCCACACTCGCAAATGCGACATAAGTTTACAATAACAGTTAAGGAGTTGTCAAGTATTAAAGTCAAAATTATTTGACATTTTTTTTATTTTAACACAATATATACTTATGGGTATATTAGATATCATCCTATATGTTTTGATTGGCGTATTTGTGATAGGTTTAGTCGTTTGTCTTGCTATTGCCAACTATGCTGGAAGTAATCTGGTTGCAATATTTGAAAGATATGAAAAACTAAATGCAGAATTTTTCAATACATTGACGCTGGCAAAAAATATTTCTTCTGGTGAGTTCAACAACAAAATCGTCGTCAATGTCATTGATGGTTTTTTAACAGATTATTATCATGCGGGGTCAATTAATTTATCAAGTAGAGTTGCTTTTGGAAGTAATGTTTCAGCATTTTCCGTTTGCGCACATGAACTTGGTCATGCCATGCAATACAGAGACACACCAGAAAAAATGCGTAAATTTGCAAAAAAATTGAAACTTAGTGCATTTCTATCCAAGCTCACACTTCCATTACTTTTAATTGGTGTCATCTGTATATTTTTTAACATCATCGCAGCACTAGTATTATGTGGTTTAAGCTTTTTGACATTTTTTATTGGGCTTTTGACAAAACTATCAACTATAAAGATTGAAAAAGAAGCATCTTTAAAGGGATTGAAATTATTACAAAAATATGCAGATTTTGACAATGAAAAATTAAAATATGCAAAAAAAGTGTTATCCGCGGCAAAACTAACATATATAGCATCGTTTTTGAAAAGTGTTTTGAAGTGGACAATGCTTGTAAACAAATATGATTTTTACTAGGAGGTTATTATGTGGATTCTTTTTTCGCCGGAATATCTGGAATATACACTTATGGGAATAATATTGATCCCTGGTCTTATTTTTGCCATGGTGGCAAGTGCACGCGTTAAGACAACATTTAACAAATATGACCAAGTGCTGTCATCTAAAGGGCTTACAGGGGCACAAGTGGTACAAAAGATTTTGGATGCCGAGGGCATTTTTGACATCCAAGTTCAAAAGGGTAACACAAGTGAACTTGTGGATAATTTTAACCCAAAAACAAAAGTTATTACACTCTCAAACAAAGTGTATGAGGGTACAAGCATTTCCGCCATTGGTGTTGCCGCACATGAGACCGGTCATGCCGTGCAACTTGCAAAAGGTTATAAACCAATGAAAATCCGCACTGCTCTTGCCTACACAAGCAATTTTTTGAGTATGTTTGTTTGGCCACTGATCATAATTGGAATAGTTTTGGATTTTGCATATGTTGGAGGAGTTGTTGGGAAAACCTTTTTGTGGGTCGGTGTTGCATTTTTTGGAGTGAGCACACTGTTTAGTTTAATCACGTTGTCTGTGGAATTTAATGCATCTAATCGTGCTTTGAAACTTTTGGTATCCACTGGATGCGTTGACGAAATGGAAGTAAAAGGTTGCAAAAAGGTGCTATCTAGCGCTGCCATGACATATGTTGCTGCACTTGTTGTTTCAATCTTGGAACTTTTGAGATTTGTGCTTTTCTTCCTTGTAAGATCAAGAGATAATTAAACAAAATTTGGGAAATAATATATAAGTCTATACATTTAAAAATTTGTCATTTCGAACCTTCCGGTGTCATTTCGAACTTTCCAGTGTCATTTCGAACGAAGTGAGAAATCTCTAGATTCTTCGCCAATGCTCAGAATGACAAAAAAGTGGGAGTAAAAATTTCAAGACCTTTCGACACCTAATGCAATTTCTGAATGACAGACATTTGTCTCATAATAACAGAATTATAAAGGAGAAAATATGAAAAAAGATAATGTAATTTCAAAATATAGTGAAGAAAAAATAAAAAATATGGAAGATTTTTGTAATGACTACAAGGCATTTTTATCAACTTGTAAGACAGAACGTGAATGCATAAACTTTATTACAAAAATGGCTGTAGACAATGGATACATTAGCCTTGATGATGCTCTTAAGCAAAACAAAAAACTTAAAAGTGGCGATAAGGTTTATGCCGTGAATATGGGCAAGGCAATGCTTCTTATGGTGATTGGTGAACATGAAATGGTCCATGGACTCAATTTTGTAGGTTCTCACATAGACAGTCCACGACTTGACCTAAAGGCAAATCCTGTTTATGAAAATAATGGATTATGTCTACTTGATACGCATTATTATGGTGGAATAAAAACATATCAATGGACAACCCTTCCCCTCGCTATCCATGGCACAGTTGTTAAAAAAGATGGCAAAAAAATAGACTTTGTCTACGGTGAAGATGAAAAAGATGGTGTGGTTGGAATTTCTGATCTACTCCCTCACCTTGACAAAAACAAAAAAGTAGAAATCCAAGGCGAGGATTTAAATGTACTTGTGGGCTCCGTTCCAGATATGTCAAAAAAGGAAGACAAAGTTAAGAACAATATCTTAAAAATTTTAAAATCATTTGACATAGACGAAGAAGATTTATTCAGCGCCGAGATTGAAATAGTTCCAAGTGGAAAGGCTAGAGATTTTGGTCTTGACAAAAGCATGATCATGGGCTATGGCCAAGATGACAGAGTTTGTGCCTATGCTTCACTTAGAGCAATGATGGAAGTAAAAAATCCAAAGCATACAAGTGTTTGCCTGTTTGTTGACAAGGAAGAGATTGGAAGCGTTGGTGCTACTGGCATGAGCAGTAAGTTTTTTGAAAATAGCATCGCAGAGGTCATGAACCTTTGTGGACAATATAACGAACTTGATATGCGAAGAGCTTTAAATAAATCACGCATGCTCTCAAGCGATGTTACAGCAGCATATGACCCTAACTATCCAACACCTATGAATGAAGCCACAGAAGCACATTTTGGTAGAGGCATTTCTTTTAACAAATATACTGGAAGTAAGGGAAAAAGTGGTGCGAATGATGCAAACCCAGAATTTATTGCAAAACTTAGAGATGTTTTGGATAAATATGATGTAAACTATCAGGCCACAGAAATGGGCAAAGTGGATGCTGGTGGCGGTGGTACAATCGCCTACATCATGGCGGGATATGGCATGGAGGTTATTGATGCTGGTGTACCGGTGCTCAGTATGCATGCACCATGGGAAATAACTTCAAAGGTAGATATATTCGAAAGTTATATGTGCTATAAGGCATTTTATGAGATGTAAAAAAATACCATTCCGAGCTAAAGAACGGTGTCATTTGGAGTGGCTTTATCGCGAGAATCTTTACAAAAAGAACTTGAGATTTCTCGCTTCGCTCGAAATGAAAGAGATTCTTCGCTTACGCTCAGAATGACATATAGTTAAAAAACAAAAAAATAGCAAAAAAACAAAAAATTAGGCGGTAAAGACGAGGCTCGGCGGGTACCCTCACGCAGGATCGTACACAGGTACGTGACTGTGTGAGGGTTGCCTGCCAGAAACAAAGTATTTACCCCTAATTTTTTGTTTTTTGTTTTTTAGTGTCTTTTAAGGTTATAGTTCGGTTAAATACCAGCCTATCTTCTGTTGTGTCCTTATCCAAACAGAAATATCCATTTCGAATGAATTGATATCTTTCCTCTGGAGTATAGGTTACATCATCTTCGATGTAGCAATTTTTTAATATCATCTTTGAATTTGGATTGATTGTGAAGCCCTCTGTCGCATGCTCTTGGCCTTCCACCTCGTCTTGACTTTCTTCATCAACAAGGTTTTCAAAAAGCCTTACTTCAACCTGTTTTGCATGGTTTGGATTTACCCAATGAATTGTACCCTTCACCTTGATTTGACAGTCGCTGCCACTTTTTGTTCCTTCAAGATAGTTTGCGTAGACTGTGGTTACATTGCCATTTTCGTCTTCGTCAAAGCCTGTACATTCAATAATGTACGCACCTTTAAGTCTAACCTTTGCACCAACATACAATCGGTAAAATTTTGGATTTGGCTCTTTTATAAAATCTTCACTTTCAATATAGCATTCACGACCAAAGTAATATTTTCTATTTGTTGTTTCTTCATTTTGAGGATAATCTTCAAGTTCGATTTCTTCTTCTTTTCCCTCTTCCCAATTGTTTATGACAAGTTTTATTGGATGAAGCACAGCCATCACACGTTTTGAGATTTTGTTTAGGTCGTCACGAATAAAGTGATTTAAAAACTCTGGATCGATGAGAGAATTGCTTTTGCTTATACCTGCGGCCAATACAAAAGTTTTTAGGCTTTCTGGAAGTACACCACGACGTCTAAGTCCGCGAAGGCTATATAGTCTTGGGTCATCAAACCCTTCCACAATGCCATCTTGTACAAGTTTTTTTATAAACCTTTTTCCAAGTATTGCACCCTTGATGTAGAGGTTTGCGTACTCAACCTGCCTTGAATGATTTTTAAGTCCACTGTTTTCCACAACCCAATTGTAAAGTGGTCTGTGGTCTTCAAACTCTGGTCCACATATTGAGTGAGTTACACCTTCATAACAATCGTCCAGTGGATGAGAAAAATCATAGGTTGGATATATGTTCCATTGTCTTTTGATACGTTGGTGATTTAGGTATTGTATACGGTAAATTACAGGATCGCGCATGTTCATGTTTGGACTTGACATGTCTATCTTTGCCCTAAGACATCTTGCACCCATAGGAAATTCGCCATTTTTCATGCGCTCAAAAAGGTCAAGATTTTCTTCCACACTACGATCGCGATATGGGCTGTTTTTGCCGGGCTCTGTGAGTGTGCCACGATGTTTTGTGACCTCTTCAGGACTTAGGTCACAAACATATGCCTTGCCCTCTTTTATAAGTTTTACAGCAACTTCATAATTCATTTGGAAATATTCCGTTGCGTAGTGAATCTCGTGCCAATCATACCCAAGCCAATGAACATCGTCCTGAATTGCATCAACAAATTCCTGGCTTTCCTTTTGTGGGTTTGTGTCATCATATCTGAGATTGCAAACACCACCATATTTTTGTGCCAAACCATAGTTTAGTACAATATTTCTAACATGCCCTATGTGCAAGTATCCACTTGGTTCTGGTGGATGACGAGTTTGGACATGATCAAATCTTCCTTCTTTTAAATCATTGTTTATTATTTCTTCTATAAAGTTTGTTGCCTCTATTTCCATAGTTTCTCCTTGAATATTTTAAGTGTACCATATTTTAAAAAAAAATCAACCAATAACGGTTGATTTATTTAATATTTATTAATTGAATTCTGCAATACGAAAACCGCGCTTTGCTTTTTCTTCTTCAATTTTATTGGCAAGTAGATTTCTCACATAGGTTGGATTTTTAACATGGCGAATGACAAGTGTTGGGGTGCTCTCATCTTTTGAATATAAAATTATAGTGCCAACACCAAATATCTTTTCACCAAGTGAAGAGGTCATGGTTATATCGTATATTCTGTATAAATTTACTTCCTCTTCTCTTGTAAACAAAAGACCGGTTTTTACAAACACCTTTGTCCAATCAGGATCCTCAACCAAAAAATATCTTGTAAATGTTATGGGCATGCCCAGGATTCTTTTCCTGTCCTTCCAAGTTACCTTACTATGCTCGCCCCAATTATTTGCCATATTTTCCTTCCTTTGTTATTATAATACAGTAATTGGTAAAAAATGTCTAGTATTTGTTTTATTTAGTTTTGTTCAAACGGAAATTTGTGTTATATTTACTATAATAGAGCAAACTAAATCCAGGAGAAAACATGAGTAGAAAAGTCACATTAACTGCAGGGATAATTTTGACGCTTATTTATGCTTTAATGCTTTTGGCATCTATATTTTTAATTGTTGCAAGCGTCGTTTACACTTTTGTGGGAGAGAGTTTGCAAATTGTAAATGATCTTTTTGTCCCTGTTTTGTCTCCTTTCTTGGTATTTGGAGAAGATATGATTATCGTGACAACTTGTGTGATAACTTTACTTGTGATTTTTTCATTGTGTGCATCGACAAGATATATAAAGTATAGTCGTTTTGATAGGGACAGATTTGCACGTAAAAAATCTTTGTCCGTGTTATTTTTAGCATGGTTTATAATTGTAACCGGAGTGTATGTTTACCTATTGGTATCAAATATACAAACAAATGGTGGATTTTCAGCAGATATTGTTGTGAATTGTCTCTTGTGTACATTGATTGGACTACATTTTGTAAGTATTATTTTAATATTGATTGCTTTGATCAATACAAAGAGCATAGCTCAAGATTTTGTACAAACTCAACAAGTCGTTGAAGTCAAAGAAACACAAGAAATCCCAAACGAAGTACCTTTGCCTGCAAGACCTGCAATCTACACATCAGGGCTTGATGACGAAGAGGAAAAATCGCCACAAGGACAAAAAGAAGTACAAAAAAGTCCAAAAGTGGAGCTTAAAGAGAGTACAACTACCAAACAAGTGATTGAAGGTATTTCTAAACTTGACGAAATGAGAAAAGAGGGAAAAATTTCCATAACTGAATATACAAAGCTCAGAAATAAACTCATAAAAAAACTAACAAAAGATTATTAATTGAACAAAATGTCATCATATGTCAAAAATGGTTTGAATTTGTTTGGCAATGAATGCTCAATAACGTCAAAAACATCTCGGGTTTTTTGCATTGTTGCCAACATTTCATCTCGTGCATAGATGGCTTTTTTTGTTATGTCATCTTCATCTTGACATCTTTTAATCTTCTCATTTAATAATTTTTCAAGGTCAGAAAGTAAAATACTGTCTTGGCTGACCTTTTTCAATTTTTCTTTATAGTGAGAAATTTCAAGTTTGTTTTTCTGAGCATGCTCAATAGTTTCACTTAAATATGTCATATAATCCAAAAGTGAAGGCAAAATTTGTTTATTGAGCATATTTTCAAGTACTTTGCATTCTGTCAAAATGGTTTCAAAGTATGTTTTTAGATACGAGGCATATCTCACCTCTATCTCTTTTTTGCTAAGTACTCCAAGTTTTTCAAATAGGTCAATATTCTTTTTATCTAGCAATGATTTATATGCCGTCACGCTATCTTTAATATCCACAAGCCCTCGCTCTTTAGCCATCTGTATCCACTTTGAATCATAACTGTTGCCGTTAAAAATTATGCGGGAATGCTCTTTGAAATTTTGCTTTACAACATCTTTTATTGTCCTCCCGTTTTGCAAGTTATGCAATATTTCATCCAACTCTGCACTTAAAATTGTGGACAAAACCACATTTGTCAGAGCCGGACTTTGACTTGCTCCGAGCATTCTGAATTCAAATTTATTGCCTGTATAGGCAAAAGGGCTGGTGCGATTTCTATCGCATCGGTCTTTGTAAAGTGGAGCGATACAAGAAGTTTTAAGGTTGAGCAATGTCTTTGAATTTTTTATTTCGTCAGCACTACCAAGATATGAGTTTATTAAATTCTCCATATCTTCTCCTATGTATACAGAAATGACAGACGGCGGAGCTTCATCACCACCAAGACGTTGATCATTTCCAGCGCCAGCCGTACTCATGCGAAGAAGATCATAATGTTTATCTATGGCAGAAAGTATAGCAGTGAAAAATAAAACAAAGGTGTCCTTGTCAGTTTCATTAATGTCTAATATATTTTGTCCGAGATTGGTTGAAATTGACCAATTGTTATGTTTGCCACTTCCATTTACTCCTTTGAATGGCTTTTCGTGAAATAGCACCCTTAGGCCATGACGTTTTGCAACCTGTTCCATTATGTCCATCAAAAGTCTGTTTTGATCGGTTGCAATGGTTGCAGTACAAAACATGGCCACAATTTCATGCTGGCTTGGAGCAACTTCATTGTGTTGAACTTTCACAACGATACCTCTTGAAGATAATTCAGCATCTAAATCGTGCATAAATTCACTTATTCTACTGTCTATTTTGCCAAAATAATGATGATAAGTTTCTTGATGAATGCTTGGCTGGCTTCCAACCAACGTTCTGCCAGTCAGCATAATATCTTTGCGCATGTTGTATACTTCGTCACTCACCAAAAAATATTCTTGCTCTATTCCCAAGTTTGCATATACATTTTTAACATCTTTGTGACCAAGAAAGTTTAAAAGTTTGGTGGCAGATTTATCCAGTACTTCATTTGCTCTAAGCAAAGGTGTTTTCTCATCAAGTGAAATGCCATTGTAACTTATAAATGCAGTGGGTATGTACAAAACCTTATTATTCTTATCATCTGTTTTTATAAAGACCGGGCTTGAAATATCCCACAATGTGTAGCCTCGTGCTTCAAAAGTCATTCTCTCCCCTTCACTTGGAAAACTTGAAGCATCGGTTTCACCTTTTGTCAGCATATGCCCACTGAAATCTTTGATTAATCTTCCATTTTTTATTTCATAAAATGAAACTTGTTTTTCGGCAGATTTTCCAGTTAGTGGAAAAAACCAATGTGTATAATATTTAACTTTGTTTTTTAAAGCCCATTTTTTTATCGCTTTTGCAATTTTTTCAGCAATACAAAAATCTAGCTCTTGATGGTTTTGTCTTAACTTTAAAAATTTTTTGTAATCTAATCTGTTCATGTATCTTTTTAACTTTTCATCGGTAAGAACATATTTAGACAAATTTTTCATAATTTCCTCTGTTTAATAGTATATTAAAATTTTATAATAAACTTTATAACATTATTTAATCTTTTGTGCAATAATTATTTAAAAATCGCGTATTGACATATTAAAATTCGTGGGTTATTATAATATAAAAGGATGTTAGATTAATATGTTGAGAAGCAAAAATAAGCCACAAAATACTGAAAATTTGGAGCAAAAAACATATCCAAATAAACAGGCACTTTTAAATCAAATATTTTGCTGCAAACTGGCAGAATTTTTAGAAGTTCCATGTTTGGACTATAATCTGACAAAAATCAAAACAGACAAAAAAACTGTTTTGGGAACTGTAAATAAAAACATTAAAACTTCACCAAAATTTCAAGAATGTAGATCTTTGGTTCCCTATGCTAGCAACACGGTAGTTGACATTATGAAACATCTAAAAGAACGTGGCTATTCTTTTGCCGTTGACGAAATGGAACTTTCACTTTTCAAAATTGCTTTATTTGATTATTTAACCTGCCAAACTTCTAGATTTGATCACTGTTTTGGATTTCTTACAAATGGTTCAAAAATTGTTGTAGCACCTTTGTATGATAACGAGTATAGCTTTGGTTTGACATATGATAATATTCTAAATATTCAAGATCCAAGCTTCTATTCTAACGATAAAAATTATATGAAAGTTTTGAATATTCCAGCAAGATTTTCAGTATACAACAGTGCTCGTGACATGATAATAACCAATGCAGAACATTGGAATGAAGCAATGGAACTGGTGAAATATGCAACTAGCAAACCTGTTGTGAAAGATTACCTTGTTTCTGTATTAAATAAAAATTATTCCAACTTTTTCAATAACTTAAATTTAAGCGAAATTCCTCGTGAGTGGTTGGAAGTTTATAAAAATTGTATAATGAGTAAACTCAAATTTATTAAACAGGCCACATCAACAAAAGAGCATGAACAACACTACTAAAAAAATTCATCAGCTATGCTGGTGAATTTTTATTTGACAAAAAATATTTTATATCTTAAATTTTTTATATGAAAATTGAACAAATAATTGAAAAAATAAAAAATAATAATTCTTTTTCATATGAAGAAATAAATGATGTGATACAAAAATACTCAGATGGTCAGTTGTCGGATGAAGATTTTTATCCTCTTTTGAAAACCATATATGATTTTGACATCGATGATGAAAGTCTATATAACCTTACGCTTTCCATGAAAAATAGTGGTGAGGTTTTGGACTTGACGAACCTTGGCAGAACCGTTGACAAACATTCAACAGGTGGGGTCAGTGACACTACAACAATTGTACTTGTGCCAGTGCTTGCTTGTCTTGGCACAAAAATGCTCAAACTCAGCGGAAGAAGTCTCGGCTTCACTGGTGGAACTTGCGACAAGCTTGAATGCTTTGAAGGTTACAAAACTGAAATTAGCTTAAGTAATGCATTTGAACTAGTTAAAAAAAATGGTGGATGCATGATGACTTCCACCGCAAAATTGGCACCTGCCGATAAAAAAATTTATGCTCTTAGAGACAAAACAAATCTTGTAGATAATGTCTCGCTCATCGCCTCCTCTGTCATGAGCAAAAAGCTAGCAACAGGGGCAGATATCATCGTTTTAGATGTAAAATATGGCAACGGAGCTTTTATGCCGAATAAAAACTCTGCCAAAAAATTGGGCAAAAAGATGATGATGCTTGCAAAGCGCGACAAAAAGTGCGCTAAAATTGTCTATGGAGATATGTCACAGCCGTTGGGTTATAACATCGGAACATTACTTGAATGTATGGAGGCAATAGATATTTTAAAAAAATATGATAAAAATAACCCATTGACAAAAGCTTGCGTTAAACTTGCCGCTATTTGCCATAGTCTTGACAAAAATATTCCTTACTTCGTTTCCAAAAACAAGGTAATTGAGGTTATGAAAAATGGTAAAGCGCTTGATAAATTAAAGACTATGGTATCATCTCAAGGTGGTTCGCTTGAACTTTTTGATGCAAAATATCCTATTCCTCAAAAAATAGCATATGCACAAGAAAACTTAAAAATAAAGGGATTTAAAACTAAAGAATTGGGTGAAATTATAAACAACTTAAACCATAGATACAACACAAATAAATATGGCATAATAACATATAACAAAATTGGAGAAAAGATAAAAAAGGGCGAAAAATTATTTTCGCTCTATGCTCCAAGTGAAAAACTTGAAAATATATCAAAACAAATACTTGATTGCTTTGAATTTTAATGTTATGAGATGCCTAGATTATTTTTGTGCTTTTTCCAGAATTTTTACTATAGACGTTATAACCTGATGCGCATTGTGCCACCAATCACGGCTCCAAACTCTCACCATATTCCAACCTTTTTGAGTTAAAAACTGGTTTTTAAATACATCGCGCTCAAGTGTGGACTTACTGTATGCAATGGCCGTTTGATCGGTTTCAATTCCAAGCAAGTATTTATCTTTTTTTCTATCGTAAACTGCTACCGAAATTTTACTATTGGAATTTCCAAGATTTATTTCTGTTTTGTAACCAAGTTTATTTAATTTTTCTGCAATCTGATTTTCCATTGGAAGAAGCCCCAGTGGTTTTTTTGTAACTATTTGCGAACCAGCACCGACACTGTCTAGAATCACTTTGACTTCGTCATTATTACCAGTTGAAACTGCACGAACATATGCAAGGTAACTGCGTAGCAACTTTGGTCCCATGAATTTACTGTTATCTACTTTTAATTCTTCTGGCTCAATGCTTGTGACAACAAATATTTTCTTTTTAGCACGGGTTATAGCAACGTTTAAGCGATTTTCTCCACCCTCTGCAGAAAGTGACCCAAATATGGCATTCACTTTGCCAAATTCATTTTTTGCATATGCAATTGAAAATATGATTATATCTCTTTCATCACCTTGTACATTTTCAAGGTTTTTTATGAACAAACTTACATCCTCGCCATTTTCAACGCGCGATGTTTCTTTAAGGTACAGGCTTCTAAACTCTTCATCTGCAAAACATTGTTTGTCGATGAGATCTTCTATCGCACTTTCTTGTTCGACATTGAAAGTTATAATTCCAATGGTTTCGCCATTTTTTCTGGTCTTTAGTATATTTTTTACAAGTTCAACAACTTTTTGTGCCTCAGCAATGTTCTTTCTATCACGCCATGTACCATCAACCAAAATGCGTTCTATCGGTTTATGCTTTATATTTTTGGATATGTTTGGCGCAATTTGTAGTGTACTATTATAAAATGCGCTGTTTGAAAAATCGATTAATTCCTCATTTTGGCTACGATAGTGATATGTTATGTTTGTACTTTGAAAACGAGAAACTGCTAGGTCCAAAAGGCTTTCAACTTCCAATGCGGCCTGAACTGAATAGTCGACATCCTCATCAACAGTACTACCCATGTACCTCTTCATAAATGTTGTGGTTGGTCTAAGCTGTTTTGCGTCACCTGCAACAACAACGGTCTTACCACGGTAAATGGTAGGTATGGTATTTTCTATAAACACCTGGCTAGCCTCATCAAAGAGCACGATGTCGAACATGTCCTTTTTGAGTGGAAGAATTGTGGAAACATTTTCAGGAGATAGTAACCAGCAAGGGAAAAGTTTGAATAGATAATCTCCATAGATATCCATTGTCTTTCTTATTGGCCAAAAGTTTTGCTTTTTAGAAATTTGGTATAGATAGTCCTTGCTCTTTGGCGAGCCATCCATAAGTTTTTGGTAGTCTGGACAAAAACTTTGGAGCGCAATCTTTTTACTAACTTCATTTTGTTTTTGTTTTAGTGTGACAATTCTTGCACGAATATTTTCAAAGTCAACCATTCTAGATAATATTTCTTTTTGACTGTCCTCACATTTTACTACTTCATGATAAATTCTTATTGGCAATAGTTTTTCAAGAGTAAATTTATATTTTGTATAGTTACTTGAATTTTTGTATGCAAAGTCAAGAACTATCTTTTGATTTTTCGAAAGGCTGTTTAAAAGTGTCAAAACATCGCGTTGTTCAATATAGTTTTCAACGGCATTAAGTAGCAGCCTTAGTATTTGACTATTGCCGTTGAGTATGCCATCTATTGCCATTACATAGCCACTATCGGTTAATATGTTCTTTAAAAACTCATAGTCGGCAATATACTCATCCATCGCTGATATGGTGGTTTTGAAAGTGTCATAAATTTCATTTTCAATTTTATTCATCTTAATTTTTGCAAATGGATACATTGGCAAAAGAACATAACTTGTCTTAAGTAGATTGTATGTCTTCGGTTGTTCAAAACGTGCTATCATTTTGGCAAGTGGCTTCATGTCCTGATAGCTCTTTGCACGCGAGTAATATGTCAAAACCTCACGCGAGTACTTGTGGTTAGCAAGGTCAAAAAGTGCCATACGCTGTGAGCAAAGACTTCTAAGCCTTGATTGTGCTATTGCAACATCATGAACGCTTAACTCATTTTTTAAATGATCAATGAAAGGATTTTTCTTTTTCTCCTCCACAAAGTTATAGTATATCTCTGCCTTATTTTTTTCGTTGACTATTTCAAGCGCTGATGAAAGCTCTTCATAATTTAACTTCATAAGTGTCTTATCTTTAACCATGGCCTTGTAGATTGGATACTCGCCACTGCGTTTGCCAATTTTAAAGGAGTTATAGTACATGGTTTGAAGCGATATGCCAAAATCTGTCTTTTGTGTCAGTACATTTGAGATGATGTTTAAATTATTGATTTCATTATTTAATTTTTGTGTCACATCATCATATTCTTTAAATAAATTTTCATCATATGACATATTTTCGGAAACTGTATGCATCTTGAAACATCTTTCATAGAAGTTTAGCCTTTCTTTTTCGGCATCTGTTAAAAACATTGCCTTTTGATTTAAGGCTGCAAGACGGTTAAACACAACTTCCATGGCTGCTTTCTTTTGAGATACCACAAGCACCTTTTTACCCTTGCAAATTGCATCTGAAATTACATTGACTATGGTTTGGCTCTTGCCCGTTCCTGGTGGCCCATAAATTACCATATTGCCTTGCTCGTTTACTTTTCTTACAACTTGTTCTTGAGCATAGTCGACATTGTTTATAAGATACAAATTTTCACATTTTTGAGGCTTGTGCTTAACTTTTTTTGTGTTTAAAAGTTCATTTATGCTGTCATTTGCAAGATGTTTTTTTTCAAGGCTTGAATAGTCAGAGTATATGGAGTTTGCAAGACTGCAACGTGCCAAAAGGCAAGTATGCTTTACTTCTGGAGAATCCAAATTTCCAGGTTCGCCATAGTGATTGAAATCAAAAACTTTTTTGCGTGGAGAATAGTCAATTTTTATTCCAAAATTTTTGAGGTATGCAATGAGCGAAGATATGTCCTTAAAACGCGAGCCAAGGCAATCATACTCCAAATCTAAATCCTCTAAGTTAAGATGAAGTGCGTCGGCAAAAGCAAGAAGAAGTGCTTTGTTTAACTGCACATTCTCGCCCGACTTTGGGTAGATGTTTACAGTGCTTTCGTCAACTATATCAATGACTACTGGAAACATTACAAGTGGAGCTTTAAAGGTGTAGTTTTTTAAAGTTCCATAGACAAATGGGTAGCACAAAAATAGTTCGTATCTACCCGTTTCTTTCTCTATTTCATCTATCTCGCGTTTTAGAGCTTTGAGAGAATTAACTTCACTTTGGACAACTCGTTTAGAGTACTCGCGTTTTTGACGCTCATACTTTGCTTTGTCCTTTTCATTTTCAAAAGTTTTGTCTGGGAACCTCAACTGAATATTAGATGCCCTTACAATATCCTCTTTTGTATCCTTGCCAACAAGGTTATATACTACATTTTTCCCATCCCAAAAGATATCGACAAGCCTATTTAACTTCTCTTGATCAAAGGTCAAAATTCTGCCGATGTCATAGCCATTTTTTTTGTTGAAAGATTTTAGGTATAAACTTCTGTTTTTACCACTTATTTCAATAAGTCTTTCCTTGTAATATGTATATATACTTTTCATCTTTATCCTACTAAACATAGTATATATAACATAGAAGATTTTTTCAAGTGATGAAAAAAAATATTTGGGCTAAATAATAGGCGACTCGCTTTTTGCTAAAGCAAAAAAATATGCGAAAGCATCTGCTTTCGCATATTACAAACAACGTTTGCGCAAGTCGCCGTCATATATCATCTCACCACAATTTCGCCGTCATTTACATCAACTGTTATTGTTGCGTCTGGCCCAATATCTGTAGACAACATATATTTTGCAACAAGTGTTTCAATGTTGTTTTGAATAAATCTTTTTAGTGGTCTTGCACCATAGCTTATGTCATAGCCTTGATCAATTATATATTCTTTTGCACTGTCGGTCACAACTAGTTTTAATTGCCTATCTTCTAGCCTTTGTGCAAGTTTGTCAAGTTGAAGATCAACAATCTCTTTTATTTGTGCTTTTGTCAGTGGTTTAAAGAATATTATCTCATCAAGTCTGTTCAAAAATTCTGGTCTAAAGTATTGTTTTAAAAGAGCATTGACATTTTGAACGCATTCATCACTGAGTGTTCCATTTGCTCGAATTCCCTGCATGATCTCATCTGCGCCAAGGTTGGAAGTGAGTATTATTATTGTGTTTTTAAAATCAACTGTCCTTCCCTGTCCGTCAGTGACTCTGCCGTCATCAAGGATTTGAAGAAGTACGTTGAAGACATCTTTATGCGCCTTTTCTATTTCATCAAACAATATGACACTGTAAGGCTTTCTTCTCACTTGCTCGGTGAGTTGTCCACCTTCTTCGTAACCAACATATCCCGGAGGTGCGCCAAGAAGACGAGATACCGAGTACTTTTCCATATACTCACTCATATCTATTCTTATCAAGTTCTTTTCTGTGTCAAACAAGTTCTCGCAAAGTGCTTTGCAAAGTTCAGTTTTTCCAACTCCTGTTGGACCCAAGAACATAAAGGAACCTATAGGGCGATTTGGGTCACTAATTCCTGCACGTGACCTTAAGATTGCGTCGCTGACTTTTTTAACTGCTTCATCTTGTCCTATGATTCGCTTGTGGAGTTCAACTTCCATGTTAAGCAATTTCTCTTTGTCACTTTGAAGTAGTTTTGTGAGTGGGATCTGCGTCCATCGGCTGACGATTTGTGCTATCTCTTCCTCTGTAACTTTGCTTTTTAGCATGCTGTTGTCTTCGTTTTTCTCCAATGTCTCAAGTTGTTGTTTAAGTTTTGGAAGTTTATCATACTTGAGCATTGCCGCCTTGTTTAAATCGTATTCTCTTTCTGCCTTTTCAATCTCAGCGTTGGTCTTTTCAATATCTGCTTTAACTTTATTCATCTCGTCGATATTTTTCTTTTCGTTTTGCCATTTTGCAGAAAGAGCATCAAATTGATCCTTAAGAAGAGCATGTTGTTTGTTTATTGCCTCTAGATGTTCTTTTGAAAGTTTGTCTGTCTCCTTTTTCAGTGCTTCACGCTCTATCTCAAGTTTGATGAGCTTGTGGCGAATATCGTCCATCTCTGTAGGCATGCTGTCTATTTCGCTCTTGACCATGGCACAAGCTTCATCGACAAGGTCTATCGCCTTGTCTGGCAAAAACCTATCACTAATATATCTATTTGAAAGTGTTGCTGCAGATATAAGAGCACCGTCACTTATCTTGACACCATGAAAAACTTCGTATCGTTCTTTAAGCCCACGAAGTATGGCGATGGTGTCCTCAACAGTTGGCTCATCCACCATGACGGGCTGAAAACGTCGCTCAAGTGCTGGGTCTTTTTCAATATATTTATGGTACTCATCAAGTGTAGTTGCACCTATGCAGTGAAGTTCACCACGCGCAAGCATTGGTTTGAGTAAGTTGCCTGCGTCCATTGCTCCCTCGCTTTTGCCGGCGCCAACAATGGTGTGGAGTTCGTCGATGAACATTATTATTTCACCTTCAGACTTCTTTATTTCGTTGAGCACAGCTTTGAGTCTTTCTTCAAACTCTCCCCTGTACTTTGCACCTGCAACGAGTGAACCCATGTCTAGTGAAAAAATCTTTCGATTTTTTAGTGAATTTGGAACATCGCCATTGGCTATTCTTATTGCGAGTCCTTCCACTATGGCAGTTTTACCGACACCTGCCTCACCAATGAGTACTGGGTTATTTTTTGTCTTTCTTGAAAGAATTCGTATTGCATTTCTTATCTCATTATCCCTGCCAATTACTGGGTCAATTTTTTGTTCTCTTGCAAGTGAAACAAGTTCTGTTCCATACTTTTCAAGTGCACTGAATGTGCTTTCTGGATTGTCTGTGGTTATTCTTTGGTTTCCACGTACACTTGAGAGTGCTTTCACAAAAGCATTTTTTGTTATGTTGTGACTTTTAAACATATCTTTAAGCTTTGGTGACAAATTTTCAAGTATACCCAAAAAGATATGCTCAAGCGAAACATATTCATCTTTCATGTTCTTCGCCGTCTGCTCAGCAAAATTCAATGCCTTTACAAGTGTGTTTGATGCATATACTTCCCCCTGTCCACTTACCTTTGGCATTGCGTCTATAATTTCTTTGACATCGCTTTGTAGTTTATTTGCATCTACATTCATCTTTTTTAATATATCGTAGATCAGTGAGTGCTGAGAAAGCATCTCATACAAAATATGCTCAATTTCAAGTTGAGAGTTTTGCATAGATGTTGCCAAACTTTGCGCTGAATTTAATATATTTATACTATTTTGTGTGTAGTTGTTTATATTCATAATCACTCCTCTTAATTGAAAACCATGACAAATTATTGCCATTTTTTTCAAAAACAACTATGTTATATCATATTATATTAGCAATGTCAAGTGTTCAGTGCTAACTTTTTAACAATGAGAGTGCTAATTTTTATTGCTTGACAATTATCTTTTATATCTTATACTAAAAAACAGGAGAAAAAATGAAAATAATACTTGCGTCCTCTTCACCAAGGCGAAAAGATCTTATGGAAAAACTAGTTAAAGATTTTGAAATTATTGTGCCTTTAAAAGATGAAGACACAAAACAAAAGATGTGCATGAACAAGCTTTGTGAAAAGCTTTCACTTCAAAAAGCAGAGGAGGTTTTTTCCAAGACTAGTGGAGATAGAGTTGTTATTGGCAGTGATTGCATGGTTTCTATCAAAAACAAAAAGCTTGGCAAGCCACACTCAGAACAAGAGGCAAATGAGATGCTAAAACTGCTTTCAAACAGATGGCACACCGTATATACGGGGCTTGCTGTTTTGATCCAAAAAGGTGAAAAGATAAAAAAATATGTCCTGTGTGACAAAACAAAAGTCAAATTCAAAAGACTTACACAACAAGACATAGACTGGTATCTTGGTTTTGACGAATACAAAGACAAAGCAGGTTCATACGCAGTTCAAGGGATATCCAACGTCTTTGTTGAAAAGATAAAAGGCAATTTAAGCACAATCATAGGTCTTCCAACCCACAAACTTTTTGACATATTGAAAGCTGAAGAAATTATATAACTATTTCTTTAAGATTTATAATTGCATGTCCTTACTTTTTAAATACTTTATTTGTTCATATATATCTGCCCAATTCAGCGGCAGTGCAGGTTCTTGATATTTTACATAGTTTGTCTTGTCTTTTTCAAGTTCTTTTTTTGCTTGACTAAGCGCTTCTTCATGTCTCATTGTGGAAAGGTAATCAAGATAGTTTCTCAAATATATTATGTAATTTCTCATCGTGCCCGCAGTTATACAATCTTGAAATCGACGATATAGCTTGCTGTTTTTATCATACAGAAAAGCTTTTTGAAAGGAATCTTCAGTTTTGTATTTGTTGTGTGCGAGTGCAAACCCCTGCACGATTTCATTCCAATAGTTTTTCATGTATGGTTTTGGGTCGATATTTTGACTTTTTAACTTTTCTATCAAACAAAAATTTATTTGCTTGTTGATTTTTCTTATTTGGTGCCTAAGCTCAATGCGAGTAATCATGTCCTCATTATTTTTGTCATAAAGATCAATGGTGTGTACAGCATTTTCTTTCTTCCAATACAAAACTTTTACATTTTTAAGCAGTCTTTCACATCTTTTTAACTTTTGAATTTCTTGTTTTAATATTGATTTAAGTTCCACTTTTGCACCCTCCTTTTATACATTATAACATTTTTAAATAATCAAATCAACTTTTATTGTTTGCGAAAAATTTGGTTTGGTTTATAATTAAGATATGAACACAAAATTATATTACACAACATACACATGCAAACTTGGAAAAATATATTTGGTGAGTGACGGCGAAGTTTTGGTATCCTCATTTTTTGAAAACCAAAAAAATTGTTTGGACATATCTCACTGCGTGCGCAATGACAATTTGCCAATCTTTGAGAAAACAAAAGAGTGGTATGACAACTATTTTTCTGGACAAAAACCTCATCCAAAACAGCTTTTGTTGCAACCTGCCAAGACAAACTTTGCAAATGTGGTGAGAGAAATTCTTCTTGAAATACCTTACGGAGAAACGCTTTCATATCAACAAGTTGCAAAGCGTGTCTCACAAAAATTAAACAAAAATACAAATTATGGTCGCGCCGTTGCAAATTTAGTGGCAAGAAATAAATTTATCATCATCGTGCCCTGCCACAGGGTGATTGGCAAAAATGGTGCTTTGGTGGACTTTGCTGCAGGTTTGGACAAAAAACAGTGGCTATTAAAGTTTGAAGGGCAACAATTTTTTTAAAACATATTGACAAAATTGGTTAATGCTG
>ERZ1643251.688-NODE-688-length-45016-cov-11.454994_pt1 | contig 45016 bp, 36 predicted proteins | sample MGYA00579261_ERZ1643251 | MGnify/ENA primary metagenome ERZ1643251 (study PRJEB29033, sample SAMEA4952267) | chicken gut metagenome | biome: Broiler Chicken; feature: Gastrointestinal Tract; material: Caecum | place: Ireland | collected 2018 | study: Broiler... | reverse complement strand
CGAGCAGCGCGAGCGTGGAATCCAGCCCGCCCGAAATGCCGATGACCGCCGTCTTGGCATTGGTGTGCGCGAACCGCTTTGCCAGCGCGTGCGCCTGCATATTGAGGATGAGTTCGGCGCGCTCGTCCCTCGCTCCCTCCTCTTCGGGAACAAAGGGCAGCGGCGAGAACGTGCGCAGCGAGGGCAGCGCGTCCGTCAGAAAGGACGCGGTTTTCCCTTCATACCATCTCTCCGGGGTTTCACTCACAGACACGCGCACCGTGTTCATGCGCTTGCGCTCATGGAGGAGGTAATCAATGTCGAGTTCAGCTTCGCAGACAGTACCCGAGAAGGGCGCGCTCTCCGCAAGCAGCGAGCCGTTCTCATAGATGAGATGATTGCCCGAAAAGACCATGTCCGAGGTGCTCTCGCCCATGCCCGCGTCCGCATACACATAGGCGCAGACACACTTGCCCGACTGCGCGGCGCAGATCGTCTTGCGGTATTCCCGCTTGCCGATGACCTCGTTGCTCGCGGACAGGTTGACGATGACCGTCGCCCCCATCTGCGTATGCCGCACCGAGGGCGCGTCCGCGACCCAGAGATCTTCGCAGATCTCGCAGGCAACGCTCACTTCGGGATGCGCGGGATCGTAGAAGATTTGATCGGCCGAAAAGGTCACCCTGCAACCACCGGGAAAGGGAAAATGCGGCTCGTTTTCGTCCTCATCTTTCTCATCGCACGGAAGCTCCACAGCGTACACTCCCTTTGGCGCGGGTGTGAAGTGCCGCTGCTCGTAGAACTCCGAATAGTTCGGAAGATGCGTCTTTGACACAAAACCGAGCACATCCCCCTCCGCCACGGCAGCCGCGCAGTTATACAGTTTGCCCGCCAACACCACGGGAAGCCCGACAAAAACGAGCATCTTTTTTCCCTTGGTCGCCTCGGCAACGGTCATGAGCGCCCGCATGCAGCCGTCCGTGAGCGTCTTTTGCAAAAACAGATCGCCGCAGGTATAGCCCGAGAGCGAGAGTTCGGGAAAGACGAGAAGCTCCGTCCCCTTTTGTGCCTGCTGCTCGATGACCTCGATGATGCGCGCGGCATTGTAGGCGGGGTCGGCAACTTTGAGCGAAGGGCTTGCCGCCGCCACCCGTAAAAATCCGTACTTCATAGGTTACGCTTCTTCGCCGCCCGCGACCTCGTCCACGGACGCGCCCTTTGCCGCGGCGCGGATCTTTTCCTCGATCTCCGCCGCAAGTTCGGGGTTGTCCTTCAAGAACTGGCGCATTTTTTCGCGACCGTTGGCGACTTTCTGGTCGTTGTAGCTGAACCACGCGCCGCTCTTTTTGATGACGTCGTACTGCACGCCCAGATCGATGAGGCAGCCTTCCTGCGAGACGCCCTCGCCATACATGATATCGAATTCCGCCTGACGGAAGGGAGGCGCAAGCTTGTTCTTGACCACCTTTGCGCGCGTGCGGTTGCCGGCAGCGCCCTCGGTGTCCTTGAGAATATCCGTCTTTCTGACGTCGATGCGCACGGAGGCATAGAACTTGAGCGCCTTGCCGCCCGGTGTGACTTCGGGATTGCCGAACATGACGCCCACCTTCTCGCGGAGCTGGTTGATGAACACGACGCACGTCTTGCTCTTGTTGACGATGGCGGTGAGTTTGCGAAGCGCCTGCGACATGAGCCGCGCCTGCAACCCGACGTGCGAATCGCCCATATCGCCCTCGATCTCCGCCTTGGGCGTCAGCGCCGCGACGGAGTCCACGACGACGATATCCACCGCCGAGGATCTTACGAGCGCATCGACGATGTCCAGCGCCTGCTCGCCCGTATCGGGCTGGGAGACGTACAGCTCGTCCAGGTTGACGCCCAGCTTTTTGGCATAGACGGGGTCGAGCGCATGCTCCGCGTCCACGAACGCCGCCACGCCGCCCAGTTTTTGCGCCTGTGCGACGGCGTGCAGCGCGACCGTCGTCTTACCCGAGGACTCGGGCCCGTAGATCTCCACCATTCTGCCGCGGGGAAGCCCGCCGATGCCCAGTGCAAGATCGAGCGAGAGACAGCCCGTGGGGATGACCTCGATATCGGTGTTACCCGCCTCCTGTCCGAGCTTCATGATGGCGCCCTTGCCGTACGCCTTTTCGATCTGCGCCAGCACCGCGTCCAGCGCCTTGCGTTTTTCTTCGTTCATCTATCTTCTCCTTGTGTTTTTTTCATGAAATTTCCCGGTACGCGAGGAACAGCGCCAGATTGATCGCCGTCCGCGTGACCGTCTCCCGATCGCCCGAGAGCCGGAAGCGGAACACACGCACTTTTTCCCGCGTGCCGGCGGCGATATAGCACAGCCCGACGGGCTTGTTGGTGCCGTCCGCATCGGGACCGGCGATGCCGGTTGTTGCGATCGCCACGTCGCAGTTGCCCTGCTTTAACAGCCCCGCAGCCATCTCATAGGCGACCTCGTCGGACACGGCGCCCTTGCCCATCAGGGTAAATTCCCCGACGCCGAGGCGCTCCCGCTTTGCCTTGTTATCGTAGGCGTTGATGCCCTCGAAGAACACGGCGCTCGCGCCCGGAACCTGCACGATAGCGCGCCCCACGCCGCCCGCCGTGAAGGACTCCGCCGTCGAAATGCGCAGCCTGTGCAGCTTGAGCGCCGAGACGAGCCGCTCTGCGAGCGTCATATCCTCCATCGCGTAGAGGTAGTCTTTGAGCGCAGTGGCGAGGATGCGCACGACCTCGTCGGCAATCATCTTGGGCGTCTCCTGGTCGTAGATGACCTCGATGCGCGCGCAGCCGTACTCCTCCGTCGCGTGCAAGGAGAGCTTGCCGCCGCCCGCCTCCTCCGCCTGTTTTACGGCGGTCTGAATGACGTCGCGCGGGGCGGAACAGGTGCACAGCACGACGCGCGCGTACGACTTGTGCCGCCGCTTGTCGATGCGGGGTACGACCTGCGTTTTAACGATCTGCGCGCCGCGCTCCCCCTCGGGCAGGACGGCGAACAGGCTGTCGCCCGTCTCTAAAATGTTCTCCTCCGTAAACGCCTCCTCTGCGGCGACGGCGACCGCGTCCCTTGCGGAGACGATGAGCGCGGGCGCGCACACGAGGAACACGCCGTCGCACTCGGTGGAGAGCCGCAGGAGCGCGGAGGAAACCTTGCTGGGCGCATCGTAGGCGAGCACTTCGATCTCGTCCACAAAGACGCCGCCCGACAGGAGCGCGTCAAAGACGGGCGCCGCCGCCACAGACGTAAGCGAATTTTTGCTGTTGCGAAGGACGATGCCCGCGTATTTCACGCCTGCTCCCCCTTCTGCTCAGGATCAATCATTCGTTCTGCTCCCCGTATTTGTCAATATCTCCGTATTTTGCTTCAAAGTCCTCTTTTGTGAAAAGGATGGTGCGTGTCTTTGCGTTTTCGTCAAAAGGCGAAATATATCCCGACTTCTCCAACCATTCGACGGCTCTGCACGCTTTTATATAGCCGATATCACACTTTCGTTGAATCATCGAAAGGGATACGACATCGTATTTGATGACAGCTGCAAGGACTTTGATATAGTACGGCTCGACTGCGCTGTCAACGCCGCCTGCGCTGTTTGCCGCTTTGCTGACAGTATCCGCAGCCGCCCCATCGGAATGCGCCTGCGTCTCCCCCTTCTCCTCCGTGAGGACCTGCCTGTTTTTGACAATATAGTTGACGCCCGAGAGGACGGTGAGGACGGTGCAGGCAAAGAAGAGCACGATCCCGATAAAGCCGATCGCCTGTCCCGCCGTGCTGCCTGAGAAACTCAGCCCGACCAAAAGGAAGGCGATGGCGGCGTCCTGACAGGTCGTCTTGACCTTGCCCAGTTTATCCGCCGCGATGACGAGCTTTCTCTCGGCGGCGACCATGCGGAAGCCGCTGACGATGAGCTCGCGCGCCATGATGAGCGCGACGTAGATGCCGGCGACCACAGTCATGGCATAGCTTGCGTCGAGCACCGCAGCAACGCTCCCGCCGTTGAAGATGTAGAAGGGCGCATAGAACGCCTCCATGCGCGTTAAAAGCAGGATGAACGCCGTGGCGACGAGCACCTTGTCCGCGATGGGATCGAGGAACTTGCCGAGGTTTGTGACCAGGTTGCGGCTGCGGGCAATGTGACCGTCCAGCGCGTCCGTTGTGGCGGCGAGAACAAAGACGATCGCTGCAATGAGATAATTCCACCCGTCCATAACGTCCAGATAAAAGAAGAGGACGAACACGGGGATCATGAAAATGCGCGTCAACGTAATTTTATTGGGAAGATTCATAGCTTACTCCTTCGCCTGTCCGATGAGATTTCCTGCCTTTGTGCGTTCGATGACGACGTCGTATTCCTCGCCCGTCGTCGCATGCGGGGCAGTAAAATAAGTCACGCCGTCCACGCCGTACGCCTGAAAGTATGTCCTGCCGACAAAACAGCCGCGCGCAAAGTCTACTTCGTCGCACACGACGCGCACGGTTTTCCCGACAAAGGACGCAAGGTACTCGTCCGCGATCGCCTCCTGCACCTTGTAGAGCGCCCTGACGCGGCGCTGCTTAGTGCGGGCGGGGAGCTGTCCTTTAAGTTTGTAGGCGGGCGTCCCCTCCTCGCGCGAATAGGCGAAGAAGCCGCAGTTTTCAAAGCGCGCCTTGCTGAGGAACTCTTTCAGCCCCTCGACTTCCTCCTCCGTCTCGGTCGGGAAGCCCGCGATGAAGGTGGAGCGAAGCGCGATGCCGGGGATCTCGCGGCGCAGCTTTTGAATGAGCTGCAAGTAGCTCTCACGCGTGCCCCGCCGCCCCATCAGCTTCAATACCCTGTCCTCGCTGTGCTGGAGCGGAATATCGAGGTACTTGATGATCTTGGGATTGTCGCGCACCTCGGCGATGAGTTCGTCCGTGACCACTTCCGGATAACAGTATAGCAGACGAATATGACAGATATTGTCAAGTTCAGAAAGTTTTTTGAGCAGAGGCACAAATAAATTTTCGCCCGTGTCCACGCCGTAGCGCGTCGTATCCTGCGCGACGAGCACCAGCTCGTGCGTGTCCCCGAGGCTTTTCGCCTCCGCAATGAGCTGTTCCATGGGATAGGAGCGGTACTTGCCGCGGATGGCGGGAATGAGGCAGTATGTACAGTGATTACAGCAGCCGTCAGCGATCTTTAAGTACTTGAGGTGAGGCGGCGTGGTGATGACGCGCTCACCCCCCTCGCAGCCCGTATGGACGGCGTTGACGCGCTCGCCCGCATAGGCGCGCTCGAGGGCGGGAAAGAGTTCGGAGCAATCCGAAACGCCCAGAAAGACGTCCCCTTCCGTCAGCGCGGGATAGAGTTCGTCGACGAACTTTTCGGGAAGACACCCTGCGACGACGATCTTTTCCAGCTTTCCGCTGCGGTGGGAATTGCCCTCGAGAATGGCTTCGATCGCCTCCTTCCGCGCATCATTCAGGAAGGCGCAGGTGTTGACGATGAGCACCTGCGCTTGTTGAATATCGTCCGTGATGGGACAGCCGTGGCGGCGGACCTCGCCCAGCAGCCGTTCGCCGTCCACGCGGTTCTTGTCACAGCCGAGGGAGATCATGCCGAATACCTTGTTCATCCGTCAATGTCTCCGTATTTTGCTTCAAAGTCTTCCTTGGTGAGAAGGACGGTGCGCGCCTTTGCCTTGCCGTCAAAGGGCGAGATGTAGCCCATGAGCTCCATCCATTCGATGATCTTGCCCGCGTGATTGTAGCCGACCGAGCACTTGCGCTGGATGAGCGAGATGGACGCCGAGCCCAGCTTGACCACGATGGCGAGCGCCTTGATGTACTGCGGATCGACCGCGCCGCCGTCTGCATCGTCGTCACCGCCGCCGCTCGTGCCGCCCTCCGTCTTGTTGATATAGTCTGCAACGGACTCGTCGAAATATGCCTCGTTGTGCGCCTTGATATCCTCGATGACGCGCTGGACTTCCTTGGAGTCGATGAACGCGCCCTGCACGCGCAGGCAGCTGTACATGCCCTCAGTGCGATAGAGCATGTCGCCAAGTCCAAGCAGTTTTTCCGCGCCCGATTCATCGAGAATGGTGCGGGAGTCCACTTCCTGCACGACGCGGAAGGCAAGCCGCGTGGGAAGATTTCCCTTGATGACGCCCGTGATGACGTCCACTGAGGGGCGCTGCGTCGCAATGACGAGGTGCATGCCCGCCGCGCGCGCCTTCTGTGCGAGGCGCTGGATGCGGTCCTCGATGTCCTTCTTGGCGACGGACATGAGGTCGGCGAGCTCGTCCACGACGATGACGATCTTGGGAAGTTTTTCCTCTCCGTCTGTAATGGAGGCGTTGTACTCGTCCAGATTGTGCACGTTGGAGCCGCTGCGCGTCTTTTGCTCGAAGAGGGTATAGCGGCGCTCCATCTCCTTGATCGCCCAGTTGAGCGCGGCAACCGCCTTCTGCGCGTCGGCGATGATCTCGTTGATCATCAGGTGCGGCAACCCGTCGAACACGGCGAACTCCACCTTTTTGGGGTCGATGAGGATGAGCCGCAGTTCCTCGGGCGAATACTTGCAGATGAGGCTGATGAGCATGGAGTTGAGGCACACCGACTTGCCCGAGCCCGTCGCGCCGGCGACGAGCAGGTGCTTCATCTTGACGATATTGCCGCACACGTTGCGCCCCTCGACGTCCTTGCCGATGGCAAACATCAGGGAATTGGGCTTGCCGTTCACATATTCGGGCGCCTCCATGACCGAGCGCAGTCCCACCGTCGCGCGGACGGAGTTGGGGACTTCGACGGAGATCGCACCCACCTCGGAATTGGAGTAGATATTGACGCCGTCGCGCGCGTGCAGACGCATCGCGATCTCGGCATCGCGCTTGATGACAGAGCGCACCGCAATGTTGCGCGGGATATCGATATCGTAGCGGGTGACGGCGGAGCCGATGGTCACTTTGACGACTTCGGCGTCCACGCGGAAGCCCTGCAGGGTATCGAGGATGATCTCGGAATTCTGTTCGATCTCCTCCTGGGAGATGCGCACATTGTCGTCATAGCGGTCAAGATTGTCCACGCTGGGACGCACATATGCCTGATACTTGTGTTTCTTGGGCTGAGGCGCGGGCTTGCTCTCCTCGGGCGCCTCGGAAAACTCGCGCGCATCGACGCCGCGCGGCGTGCGCGTGCGGGCCCTTTCGCCCCTTTCGCGTGCGGACGGCACAGGCAAGGCGGGTTCTTCGCGGTAGTCCGCGTCGTCCATCTCGGCGTCGTTATCGAACAGGTTTGCCGCCGAGGGAACGGGTGCATCGTACACGCGGCTCTGCGCGGAGGGCGCGTCCTCCGCGGGCGAACGCTCAAAGACGTCCCGCCCGCGGTCGGCGATGGGATCCTCCTGCGGCTCGGGCATTTCAAAGCGGTCCGCGCGGCTGAGCTTGGTCCTGTCAAAGCGCTCCGGCGGCACGGACGCGGGCGCATCCTCAACGCGCGTGCGCTCCTCAACGGGACGGGCAAAGATGCTCCTGAACTCCCGCTCGCGCGCCTTGGAATCGTACGAGGGCGCCTGCTCCTGCGGCGCGGGCGTCTCGCGGCGGGCATAGGGCGAGGGCTGCGTGGGATAGGCGGGCGCGGAGGGCTCGGGGTCAGCGGGCGCGGAGGGCGTCGGCTGCGCATCGATCTCGCCCGATTTGACGGGATCGAGGTAGGAAACGCGCTCCGGCATTTCGGGCGCAGGTTCCGCCTTGGGCGCAATCTCCGGCTCCGGCCGGAAAACAGGCTCGGGCTGTACTTTGGGCGCGGGCTCCGGCTCCGGCGCGGGCGCCAACGTGCCGCGCACGGGCTCAAAATCTGTTCCGTTGCGCGCAGGCTCGTCTGAAGAAGGTTCCGGCGAGGGCTGCCGGTAGGCATAGGGCGTATATGAAGGTCTTGCCGTCTGCTCCGGCCACTCCTGTTTGGGTTCGGGCGCAGGGAGATCCTCCGTCTGATTGGACGCATCGTACGGGACGTCGTTCGCATAGTAATCGTGCGTCGGATAGAGCGGAATGGAGGGCGCGCGATAGGAGGGCGACTGCGGATAGTTGAAGTCGTCCTGCCCGATGGCGGAGGCGGGCCGCTCCTGTGTCACGCGCTTGGGCATGACGGGGCGGGAGGACTCCGTCTGGGAGAGATACCGTTCGGTATAGCTCACGTCGGATGAATCCTCGCTCGCATCGGAGCGCGCCGCAGTCTTGCCCGCGTCCGCCGCCGTACCCGAAGGCCCCACGCTCGAACGGCGCGGATAGGTGTTGAAGCGCGAATCGCGGTCAAAGATGAGATTGTTTTTATAGTCGCTTGCGGGGTCGGTGTCAAAGAGGATGGCGCGGCTGCGCTCGTAGGCGTCCTGCGCGGAGAGCGGCGGCTGCACCTTGGGCTTTGTCTGCTCGGCATAGCCGCCGTAGGGAGCGGGCTCGGGTGCAGGTGCGGTATATGCCCCGGGATAGGTGGGCGGCTGATAGCCGGGCGCACCGTAGCCCGCAGAAATCGGCATATCGGTCGGCGCGACCGCCTCCGCGGGCGCTGCAGGGGCCTCCTGCCGCGCGGATGCACGGGAAGGCTCGGGCAGATCGTCAAACGAGACGCCCTCCTGCCTGCGCCGCTTTTCGGGGCGCTTGCGCGCCGAGGGAAGAATGAGCGCGCGCAGGGGGGTATCCAGCGCGATGAGATAGAGCGCGAGAACGATGAGCAGCGCGTAGAGAATGTATGCGCCCACGCCCGAGAGAATGGCGCGGACGGGATAGGCGATGAGCCCGAGCAGGACGCCGCCGCCCGTGCCGCCGGAGATCCCCTCCCCCGCCGCCGTCCAGCAGGCGTTCATATAGCCGCCGAACCCAAGCGAAAAGTAGGGCTCCGCCGTCGCCGTCTGCACGATGAGAAAGATCGCGGCGAGCAGAAAGTACACGCGGACGATCCAGCGTGCAGGAATGGGCTTCTTTCCGAAGACGAGCACGAACGAGAGATAGAGCAGCAGCACGAGGAGCGGGTAGACGAAAAATCCCGCAAGTCCCACAAAAAATGCTGTGATTGCTACGCCGATCTCACCGAAGACCGCGCCGCCCGTGACGCAGATAAACAGCATGACGGCGCTGAACAAGAGCAGCGTCATGCCGATCGTCTCCCGCGTCAGGAGTGCGCCCACATTTTTATTCTGTTTGTTTTCTCCGCGACCGACTCCGTTCAAAACAACCTCCGTCCCGCCCCATCAGGGGGCGCTGTGATCGTGTTCCTTCCTGCGCGTTGCGCGCGCATGGGGACACCGGCACTGTGATGCCCCGCCGTGATATTCCTATACAGAGTACCATTATAGCATTTTCCTTCGGATTTTTCAACAAGATTCAGGGGATTTTCATAAAAAACAATGCGGCGCCCCTCGCCCACAAAATCCGCAGCCCGCCGCGCCGAAGCCTCCCTGCGCATCAAAAAAGGCATACCGCTTGCGAGGTATGCCTCAAAGGAGGGAGAAACATGGCGAATACAATTGCGCGCGATTCAGACCATGTTTTCCAGGATGAGCTTGTCTGCGACGAGCGCGATAAATTCGCTGTTGGTCGGCTTTTCCGAGCCGATATAGACGCGTGCGCCGAAGATGGCGTTGACGGCGTCCACCCTGCCGCGGTTCCAGGCGACCTCGATGGCGTGACGGATGGCGCGCTCTACCTTGCTTGCGCTCGTCTCGTACTTCTCGCCGATGACGGGATACAGCCCCTTCGTCACATTGTTGATGACGCGCGGATCGGCGACCGCCATCTTGATCCCCTCGCGCAGGTAGTTGTAGCCCTTGATGTTGGGCGGGATGCCGATGGAGACAAAGATGTTGCTGATGCGCTCGTCCAGCGAACCCGCCCGCCTGCGCTCCAGCTTTTCCCGCGCAGGACTAGGCGCGTCCTCCTGCGAGAGCTCCGCGACGCGCTCCTCCACGATCTCCGCCGAGACGGGCTTCATCAGGTAGTAGCGTGCGCCCAGTGCAATGACGCGGCTGACGATCTTGTCGTCCGAGAAGTTCCCGAGCACAACGAAGTCCGCCTTCAGCCCAGCCTTCTTTGCGCGCTCCATGACGGTAAATCCGTCCAATGAAGTGAGCAATAAGCTGGTGACCACCACGCAGGGAACATTCTTCTCAATCAGAGAAAGTCCCTGTGCGCCGTCTCCCGTGACACCGCAGACGGTGTACCCTTCCCGCGCGAAGTATTCGGAAAGTTCGCGTGCGAATGCCTCATTACTCTCCAAAATGAGTACCTTTTTCATAGTTTTCCTCCGTACTTTGAAATTACATACGGCATTATAAAACACAAATTTTTATTTGTAAAGTCATTTTTGTACAAAATTCATAGATTTTTGTACAAAATTCGTCGAATTTTGTACAAAAATGGAGAAACGACGAATTTCGACAAAATATGCGCTCAGTTTTTTGATTATTTTAAAAAAAGAGCGGCGCCCGCATGAATCTTCATGCGGGCGCCGCCCGTGAAAAAACCGTTATGAATTATCTGGGGATGCGAACATGGGCGTCGACAGATAGCGATCCCCCGTATCGGGCAGCAGCACGACGACGGTCTTGCCCGCGCTCTCTTTGCGCTTTGCGACCTCGATCGCCGCCCACAGCGCCGCACCCGACGAAATGCCCGCCAGAATGCCCTCTCTTTTCCCGAGCAGCCTGCCTGCGGCGTAGGCGTCCTCGTCCGTCACGGCGATCACTTCGTCATAGATACCCATGTCCAGCACTTCGGGCACAAAGCCCGCGCCGATGCCCTGCAATCCGTGCGCACCCGCCTTGCCGCCCGAGAGGACGGCAGAGGTCGCAGGTTCCACGGCGACCACTTTGACGGAGGGCTTTCGCTCCTTGAGGTAGCGTCCGACACCCGTCACCGTCCCGCCCGTGCCGACGCCCGCGACGAAGACATCCACCGCGCCGTCTGTATCGGCATAGATCTCCGGCCCCGTGCCGTAAAAGTGCGCCGCGGGATTGGCGGGATTGGAGAACTGCCCCGCAATCATGCTTCCCGGGATGGACGCCGCCAGTTCGTCCGCGCGGGCGATTGCGCCAGCCATTCCCTTGCCGCCGTCGGTGAGGACGAGTTCCGCGCCGTACGCCGTCATCAAAAGGCGGCGCTCCACAGACATACTGTCCGGCATCACGATGATGACGCGGTATCCCCGCGCCGCCGCGACCGCCGCCAGCCCGATGCCCGTGTTGCCGCTGGTCGGCTCGATGATGACGGAGCCCTCTTTCAGCCTGCCCGTTTTCTCCGCGTCCTCGATCATCGCCAGCGCGACGCGGTCCTTGACGGAGCCCGCGGGGTTAAAACTTTCCAGCTTTGCCAGAAGCCGCGCTTTGAGCGAATATTGCGCCTCGATGCCGCGCAGCTCCAGCAGCGGCGTCCTTCCGATGAGCTGATCGACGGATGTATAGATCTTTGCCATGTTCCCTCCTTTCCGCCCGCCTGTGGCAGGCCCTTTGCGCCCCTTTCACGGGAGGCGCCCGATATTGTCAGTATGATAGCATAATGCGCCCGATTTGTCAATGTACCCGCGATCGCACGCGCCCGAAAAGCAATTCAGCCGTTGCAAAATACGCGGAAATCCGACATACAATCAAAATCACCGGTTGTAAAACCGGTGATTTTGATATATAGTGAGTTGAATTTGGATAGACAAATCACCCTTTCAAGGAACGCGCAGTCCGAAAGGCTATTTTACCACTCATACCGTTCCCACCTATCATAAGCATGCTCACCGGCAAGAAGGGACGCGGCAACGGCGGGATCAGAAAGATCTTCGCTGGAAACTTCATTTCCGTCGACAACCCAACCTTCCGGATTTTCGAACACAACGCTCTTAAGCGCGGTACAGCCATTGAAAGCCCAGCCATCAATTTCTGTCACGCTATCGGGAATAACAATGCTCTCAAGCCCAATACAGCCGCTGAAAGCCAGGCCGCCAATGCTTGTCACACTATCGGGAATGACAATGCTCTCAAGCCCGGTGCACTCCGCAAACATACTGTTGCAAATGCTTGTCACACCATCGAGAATGACGACTTTCGTAAGCCCGGTACAGAATACAAAAGCCCCTCCGCCAATCTCTGTCACACTGCCCGGAATGACGATATTCGTAAGCCCGGTGCAGGCCTGGAAAGCACCTTCGCCAATCTCTGTCACGCTGTTGGGAATCTCAATTTCTTTCAGCCCGGTACAGCCGCTGAAGGCACGTCCGCCAATCTCTGTCACACGGTCGGGAATGACGATATTCGTAAGCCCGGTGCAGGCTTCAAATGCAATGCCGCCAATGCTTGTTACGCTGCCGTCAACGGGAATGATACTGTTTTTGCAGCCCAACAGCAGCGTTTTGCTTTGCGTTTCGATCAGACAATTTCCGGCACTGTGATATACGGGATTTCCCTCTTCCACCACAATGCTCTCCAGCCCGCTACAGCCGCTGAAAGCACTGTCGCCAATCTCTGTCACGCTGTTGGGAATGACAACACTCTCAAGGGCGGCGCAGCCTTCAAAAGCAAGAAAACCAATACTTGTCACGCTATCGGGAATGACGATGCTCTCAAGCCCGGCGCAGCAGTAGAAAACACCTCCGCCAATGCTCGTCACGCCTTCGGGAATATCAATACTCTTAAGCCCGGTACAGCCACCGAAAGCATAATCACCGATACTTGTCACGCCGTCGGGAATATTAATACTCTTAAGCCCGGCGCAGGAACGGAAAGCACCGCTGCCAATGCTTGTCACGCTATCTGGAATATCAATACTCTTAAGCCCGGTGCAGCCATCGAAAACGCCGCCGCCAATCTCTGTCACACTGCCCGGAATGACAACGCTCTCCAGCCCGCTACAGCCGTAGAAAGCACTTCCACCGATACTCGTCACGCTGTCGGGAATGTCAATACTCTTAAGCCCGGTACAGCCATTGAAAGCACCAGAGCCGATGCTCGTCACACCTTCGGGAATTGTAACATCCGAGAGCCAGGTTATCCCATCAAAAGCGCTCCCCCCGATTTCCGTGACGGGATGACCGTTGTAGGTGGACGGAATCGTGAGAACCGCATCGGACATTGTCCCGATGCCCGTGACAGTATATCCGCTGCCGTTAAACCGATATACCAATTGCTCGTCGGGTTCGGGCGGAACGGATGGATCGGAGGCGCCGCAGCGATCGCACGCGCCGTTGACATAGTGATGCCCAAGCGAGGAAAGAGCCTGATAGGTCGTATAATCGCAGTTTTCGCACGTCTCATACGCCGCCCAACCGCTCTGTATACAGGTCGGATCTTGTCCCGCATGCGGAACAAGTCTGTGCCCCGCCTCAGGGATTGCCGTATATGTCGTATAATCGCAGCGCGAGCAGGTCTCGTACGCTTCCCAGCCGGGCTGCGTGCAGGTCGCCGCCTGCCCTGCGTGGTAGATGGGATCATGCCCGAGCGCCGAGAGCGCCGCATACGTCGTATAATTGCAGCGCAAGCAGGTCTCATATGCTTCCCAGCCGGGCTGCGTACAGGTCGCCGCCTGCGCTGCATGATCGACAACATCATGCCCGAGCTCGGGAATTGCCGTATACGTCGTATAATCACAGCGCGAGCAGGTCTCGTACGCCGCCCAGCCTTCCTGCGTGCAGGTCGCCGCCTGCCCTGCATGATCGATGATATCATGCCCAAGTTCGGGGATTGCCGCATACGTCGTATAGTCGCAGCGCGAGCAGGTCTCGTACGCCGCCCAGCCTTCCTGCGTGCAGGTCGCCGCCTGCCCTGCGTGATTGATGACATCATGCCCGAGCTCGGGAATAGCCGTATACGTCGTATAATCACAGCGCGAGCAGGTCTCGTACGCCGCCCAGCCCGCCTGCGTACAGGTCGCCGCCTGCGCTGCATGATCGATGATATCATGCCCGAGCTCGGGGATCGTCTCCGTCTGCTCGTCCATGCAGGTCCGGCACGTCCGCACACGCGTTCCGTCGCTCATGCAGGTCGCCTCCCGCTCGATCACCCATTCACCATATGTATGTTCGTGTTGTTCCTGATTGCCGTCGTCGGGAGTTCCGGGCACATCGTCGCCGGGCGTGACAATCGACGGATCGTCATCGGGGCTCTCGGCATCGTTATCACATGCGGCAAGGCCCACCACGCATGCCGCCATCAGCGCCGACAGTGCCAAAACGAAAAATTTCCGCTTTTTCATCATATGCCTCCAAATCCTTCTTAAATTATGTACAATATAATGATAGCATTTTTTCTTGAAAAAGTCATAAAATTGACTGACAGGTTCTGTCAGTCTTTCGTTTTTTGCAAAAAAATTGCCACGACCTTATAAAAAGCCGTGGCAGACTGTTCCCGTGATGTCGCAACGGGCGCGCCGCCGCGGAAGTTTCCGCGGCGGCGCGCCTTTCAATTTTTATGGCAGGCTCTCCCGCGTCCTGCCCTCGTGCGACGCAGGTGTTACAAAATTTTTTCCATCGTTGTCTTTTGCACCGTCATGCCGCGGCTGAGATAGAATGCCTGCGCACTCTCGTTGCCCGCCCAGACGTTGAGCGTCACGCTGTAAAAACCGTTCTGCTTTGCATACGCCGTGACGCAGTCAAAGATCACCGACGCGATGCCGTGTCTGCGCCACGCCGCGTCCACGCAGAGATCGTCCAGATAGAGCGTCGGGGTGTGTTCCCGCTTCTCCACACAGAAGGCGTAGCCGACGACCTGCCCCTCCGTCTCCGCGACGAACACGGGGCGCGCTTCCTCCGCAAGAATGGCGCGCAGCTCCTCGCCGTTGTACTTTGTCCCGCCCGCATGAAACAGGTCGGTACGGAGTGCGGCGTGGACGTCGTTGACCTGCCGCAAAATCTTGTGAATTGTGGAGATATCCCCCTCGTTTGCCCTTCGTATGATCATATTGCCTCCGAAAAAACGAGCCCGCTCAGCGGGCTCGCAATCATTGTTTACTTTGCTTCGGGCGTCTTGGCTGCATCCTTTTCTTCCGCAGGCACTTCCGCAGGCGCGCTCTCCGCAGGTGCGCTTTCCGCCGCCTTGCGGGGCGCCACGAGGTCGGGCAGCGAGAGCCCTGCCATGTTGTAGAGATCCTCAAGGGGCGGCAAAGATTTCAGAAGCCCCGACAAAAATCCCGCCGTCGCCGTCTTGCCGTCCGCGCTCGCTGCGCCGTCCCAGACGGTGACCTTGTCGATCTTGACGCCCGCGATCGCCTTGACCTGCTCGGCGACGATGACTTCCAGCTTGTCGGCAATGAGCAGGCGCACCGCATCGGGCGCGGAACCGGCGCTTGCGACGAGCGCATCCATACCTTCCGCCTGCTTGGTCAGCTTTTCGCGCAGACCGCGCGCCTCTGCGTCCATCTTGGCAAAGATTGCGTCCGCTTCGCCCTGCGCCTTTCTGCGCGTCTGCTCGGCGATCGCCTCCGCTTCGATCTCCAGTTTCTGTTTTTCAATGTTCGCCGCGACGATGATATCCGCTTCCTGCGTCGCGCGTTCGCGCGCGGCACGCGCGACTTCCGCCGCCTGCTCCGCGCTGTAGCTCTCTTCGAGCGCCTTTGCCGCCTGCACCTTTTCCGCGGTGACGGCGAGCTTCAACGCCTCCGCCTCCTTTTCGCGGAGCAGTGCCTGCGAACGGGCGATCTCCGCCTTTGCCTTGTTTTCGCCGTCGATCGCGGCGGATTCCGCCTCCGCGACGCGGACACGCTCTTCGCGCTTGGCGTTCGCCTGACCGATCGCACCTTTCTTGTCCTCTTCCGCGACGGAGACGCGCGCATCGTTGATCGCCTTTGCCGCCGCCTCCTTGCCGAGTGCCGTGATATAGCCCGATTCATCGGAGATATCCGTCACGTTGACGTTGATGAGCCTGAGTCCCACCTTTTTCAGCTCGCCTTCGACATTGCGCGAGATTGCCTCGAGGAACTTATCTCTGTCCGAGTTGATCTCCTCGATATTCATCGTCGCGATGACCAGACGCAGCTGACCGAAGATGATATCGCGCGCAAGGTCGCTGATCTGCGTGAGCGAGAGCATCCCCAGGCGCTCTGCCGCATTCTGCATGATACCCGGGTCGGTCGAAATGCCCACCGTAAAGATGGACGGCACGTCGATACGGATGTTCTGCTTGGAGAGCGTGTTCTTGAGGTCCACGGAAATGGCGAGCGGCGTCAGGTCCATATAGGTGTACTTCTGGAAGAAGGGCCAGACAAACGCCGCGCCGCCGTGGATGCATCTGGACGACTGATAGGTCCCGTCGGACGAAGCCTTGAGTTTACCGTAGATGATCATGATCTTGTCGGGCGGGCAGGTCTTGTACCGCACCGCGACCGTGAGGATGATCATGAAAATGATCAGCACTGCGACGATGACAACTGCAATGATTGCTTCCATGTGTTACATTCTCCCTTATTGTTGATTTGCCTGATTTTCCGTCTGCTTCTTTGTAACGACGGCAAAGTCATCGCTGTATTCGGTGATCTCCACCATGCTGTCCACGGGGATGCGCTCCCCGTCCGTGACGGCGTCGATCTCCATGTACTGCCCCTGCGCCGTGAAGGTGATCTTGCCCCGTCCCGTGCGCTGTCCGGGGATAGAGACATACACCGTCGCCGTCATGCCGACCAGGCGCTTTTTGACCAGATTTCCCGAGCACTGCAGCCTGGCGATGCCGCGCATGGCAAACCCGACGCCCAGGAGCGCCACCGTGCCCGTGGCGACCGCAATGAGAATGGGCGCCCAGATGTTGTCGCCAAGCCCTGTCTGCGCCGCAAAGCCGCACCAGCCGCCCAGCGCAAAGAACGCCGTCAGCCCCTTGACCGTGAAAAAGGAAAGCCCGCTGTCCGTATCGACGTCGCCGTCAAAGACGTCATCCATATCAAAATCACCGCCGCCTCCCAGCGAAAACAGCATCATGATGATCTGAATGACGAGCAGAACACTCGCAATGATCGCAATGATGAAATAGACCTTCTCTGCGACACTGAGGTTTAGAAACCAATTCAAGTCTGTTTCCTCCCGTGAAATAACGTCTCCCGCGCCCTGCCGAAGGATTGTGCACGACGCTTGCTTCGCCTGACGCCTCAGCGCCATTATAGCATATGCCGTTCCCGAACGCAATAGGCAGACGCAAATTCATATGCGGGAATTTTGTGCGCGTTTTTATATAAACAGCCCCAGATACCAGGCGACGATCTCCTGTCCGAAGAACAGAGCAAGGGCAGTCGCGGCCGCCAAAAAGGGCGCAAACGGGAATGCCTTTGCCGGAACGTCTTCATCCTCCCGCTCCGCATCCTTGCCGCCCTTTTGATCGGTGTCGGGCTCCTCCTCTTGGGGGACGCCCCCTCTTTTTCTGCGGAAGATCGCCATGCAACCCATCACCAGCGCCGCCGCAACGCTCCCGAACAGAACGGCGACAATGAGCCCCTGCCAGCCGACGAGCAGTCCCGCCGCCGTCATGAGTTTGACGTCGCCCAATCCAAGCCCCTCCCTGCCCGTCAGCAGGCGGAAGCCCCAATAGAGCAGCAGGAAAAAGCCAAGTCCCGCCGCCATGCCGATCAGCCGCGCCTGCCAGCCGATGCCGACGCCAACGCCGAATACGTCGCAGAGCAGCGCCGCAAGTCCGCACAATAAGAGGGCGACGTGCGTGCTGTCGGGGATCGTCATGGTATCGAGGTCGCAGGCAAAGACGACGATGAGTGCCGATATCGCAATGCAGGAGAGCACAACCATGCCGATGCCGTATCGGTAAAAGCACGCGACGCTTGCAAGCCATAACAGGCAGTTTGCAAGTTCCACCAGGGGATAGCGCGGCGAAATGCGCATCCCGCAGCCCCTGCATCTGCCGCGCAGCAGGAGATAGGAGAGCACGGGGACGTTGTCATACCAGCGCACCCGCGCACCACAGGAAATGCAGTGCGACGGCGGTTTTACGAGGCTCATGCCGCGCGGCAGGCGGTAGATGAGTACGTTGAGAAAGCTTCCGAAGCACAGCCCGAGCACCCCCGCCAGAATATAGGTGATGATGAGACAGACCCGCTCCATAGTTCCCGCTCCATCCGCGCCGACGCCTTTCCGCCGTCCCGCGTACGCTCTTTCCCGGCGCTTCACAATCTGACCGCCTCTGCCCGCATCCTGCTTCATGCCGGCGCTCGCCGGAATGTGACCGCTTTTCCCGCATGCGCGGCGCGCCGCCCATGGGCGGCGCGCCGCGCAGCGCTTTCAAATTGAAGCATGCAGACACACGAAATGCGGGCGCCTCCGAACGGCGCGCCCGCTGTTTTGCGGAATACATCCGCAGACCTGACACATTGCTACACAATCAGTTCCCCGCAGACAGCGCATAAATCTTCACGTTCTCGTACACTGCCCGATAGCCGTCGCCCGTATTGACCTGCGTATCGGTGACCGTGAGCGTGGTCGCAGCGTCCGCGCCATAAAACGTGACCTGTGTGCTCTCGGGCTTTTCCGCGACGGGCAGCTCGACAAACGTGCCGGAAATGACCCAAAAATACATTGTCGTCCCGTCGACAGTCACCTCTACAAGGTAATTTTGCTCCTCATCCGCCTCAGGGACATCCGCCACGGCAGAATAGATACCCCACTCCGTGCGCCCCTGGGTAATCGCCGTCTCCTCCCGATCCTCCGCAATGGAATCAAAGAGCACGGGCAGCAATACCGCCATTAAGACAGCAATGACCGCTATGACGATGACAAGCTCAGTGATCGTAAAGCCCCTTTTTGCTTTTTTCAGAAAGGTTTTCATAGTCTTCTCCTTCATGCAGGAAACGCACGGCAGAGCGCCGCATCCGTATTTCCCTGCGGAACACGGTGTTCCGTCTTATTCCGATTGGGTCTCAGGCTCCTGCTTCTCCGCCTCTTTGCTCATTCTGCTCTGGCGGCGAAGTTCGTTCCTGCGCTCCTTGCGATACTGCTGTTCCTCAAGAATGTGCTCCATCGTAAGATCCGCCGTCTGTTTGGCAAGCTTTAAGTCGTCATCCGATTCCAGGCGAATGGCAACGGGAGCGATCTTGACCTTCTTTATTCCCTCCTGGCGCAAAAAGCGGTCAAGTTCGGTGTTGGCAAGCATGAAGCTGACCGTCACCGTATCACGGCGGATGGTCGCGCGCATGACCTTGTCCGACTTGCACTTGAAGGTGATCGCGTCATTGGACTCCAGCCGCTTGCAGCCCGGCTTTGCCAGCACATAGGCGGCAAGTTCATCAAAGCGCGCCCTGTCCTCAGGGGTGAGCTGCGCATACTTCTCGATAAAGGAAAGCCGCTGGGAAGCCTGGAAGACGACGCTGTCCTCGTTGAGCTCGATGCCGGGCGCCGCCTCAGCGACTGCAACCTCTTCAACGACGGGCTCCGGTTCAGGCTCAGGGGCAGGCGCGGCAACGGGCGCGGGCTCAGGCTGAGGCGCGGGAGATTCAATCACTTCCAGTACACCGCCTGAAACGCGCAGATAGACGTCCTCTTCCTGATTGATGACAACCGTCCGCTGGACAATCTTTTCCTGCCGCGATTTGCGGTTTTGGGAATTGGCGCGCTCCTCCACGCCCCAGAGAACGACTGCGGCGACGGTCAGCACGATTACGATAACGATCATTACAATATAGAATGTATCCATATGCGCACCTCACTTTTTCTGTGCAGGTTTCGCGGGCACAACGTCCTCGCCCTCGATCCTGATGACTTTGCCGCTTTGGACGATCTCCAGGTACTGCAGCTTTGCATCGTCCGCTTCCGCTGCCAGCCGATCATGCTTGATCTGCTTTGACAGCAAGACCGCTTTGTAGACGATCGCGGCGAGCAGCAACGCAGCAACGACGACACATACGACAATAATCGTTGTTTCCATCTATTTTGTCCTCCCGCTTTATTCCAAAACAATATGTTTTTGGTAACCTTTGGCAGCATCGGATGCACGCGGCAAATTTTCCACGCCTCCGGGGCACGACGCAGGGATATTCCTAATTCCTAAAAAAAGTAAAAATCCCCGTAATTTTAATTGCATTATATCACATGAAGCCCGCATGGTCAAGATGGTAACAGAAATTTATTGAAAAAATTTTTCGTTTCACAGAACAAAACATACAAATATTGTCGTAAATTTCATGAAGCGGCCCGGCGAACTCCCGCGCCGCATCCGGACAAGTATGTCTCATCTTTTGCGCTCAGATCGCGCAGGCGTGTTTTTTCAGGCGCGCCGCACAAAAAACTTTCGGGCGTCACCCCGCAAAAAGGACGCGTGCTGCCCGTCCGCACTCCATGCGAGTGACAAAAATGGCGCAATGGATATGCTATGTCAGACATAATTGAAGCATTAGCATAGTAGTATGCGACGCATAATACTATTTTTAGCTTACAATTTCGTCATTTGCGAGCATAAAAGGCGCAAAAAAAGAGAAGGCGGAAGTCACACGACTCCGCCCTCTCATACACCTCAGAATCAACCTTTTTGAACAATTTCCGCTTCTACGGGATACACACTGTCCCCTTTGATGATCTCCCCGATCTTATCTGCCACGATTTTACCGCTCCTCGGGTTCTTGACAGAGAGAATTTCGCCATGCACCGTCGCATCAACGTCGCTGTATTCAAACGCCAGATCACAGTTTTCCATCGTGCAATCGATGAGTCTGAGCCGTTTGCAGTAGCACAGCGGCTGTGTCCCCTTGATATAACATCGGATGAGTGTCAGCCTCTCCGAGTACCAGCCCAGGTACTCCCCATCGATCACGGAGTCGGTGACCGTGACATCCTTTGCGTGCCAGAAGGCGTCCTTTGTTTTGAGCGTTGAGTCGGAGATCATCACGTCCCGCGTATATTGGAAGGAATATTTCCCCTCAAACCGCAAACCACTTGCGCGGATCGCCCCGCTCTCAAGAAAGGCATACTCCGATACGATCTCGCAATTTTCGATGGAAATGTTATTGCACTTCCAGCCGAACTCCGGGGAATTCGCCGTGCAATTGCTCAGCTCCACGCCCCGGCACTCACGCAGCGCCTTGATGCCATTCAGACGGCTGTCCGTGATTTTCACGCCGTTATCGTACCACAGCGCCGCGCGGCAATGCTCGGTGAGTTCACAGCCGGAGACGCGCAGGTCGTGGACATGCCAGAACGGATAGCGCAAATTCATATAGCAGTTTTCCGCAACAATGTGACGGCTCTCTTTCAGGGCGGACTCTCCGTCCTCCTCACCCTCAAAACGACAATTCCTGACACACAGATCTTCGGCGCGATAGAGCGCACGCTCCTCCCCGAAGCGTTGGTTTTCAATGACTTTCACTTTCGTTTCCTTCTTCGCCCGCAGGCTGTTTGCCTGCGGGCAGTCTTGTTTGCCTGCTCTCCCTTCCTCTTTTCGCGCACAGCACATGTCCGCGAATTATCTCCGCGTCCTAAAACAATCCCTTAAGCGCGGGATACAATTTTGTGAAGTGACGATAGCGGGCCTCATAGTCCGCCGCGATTTGCTTATCGGGCATTACCGTCTCCCTGACGCGGACGATGGCAGACGCCGCTTCCTGTACCGACCCATATTCTCCGCAGCCCACCATCGCGAGCATCGCGGCGCCGAAGCCGGGGCCCTGCTCCGTCTGCGGAATGTCCACGGGCATATTCATGACATTGGCGACGATCTTGCGCCAAAGTTTGCTCTTCGCTCCCCCGCCGCACAGCTTGGTGCGCGCGATACGGGCGCCGTTCTTCTTTGCCGCCTCCATGCAGTCACGGAGCGCAAATGCGACCCCTTCGAGCACGGCAAGCGTCATCTGCCCGCGCGTCGTATCCGGGCGCATGCCGATGAATGCGCCGCGCGCCGTGACATCGTTGTGCGGGCTGCGTTCTCCCATGAGGTAGGGAAGGAAGAACACGTCGTTCCTGCCGAGGAACTCCTCGAGCCCTGCCTGCTCGGCGGCATAGTCGGTGGTCTGCAAGATATGATCGGACCACCAGCTGTTGCAGCTTGCGGCGGACAGGATACAGCCCATCAGATGCCAGCCGCCGTCTGCATGGCAGAAGGAGTGCAGCGCGTTGATCTTATCCTCTTTATAGGCCTCAGACGAAACGAACAGCGTGCCGCTCGTACCTAAGGAGATATTACAGCCGCCCTCACCGACAACGCCCGTGCCCACCGCCGCCGCGGCATTGTCGCCCGCACCCGCGATGACCTTAACCGTACCAAGCCCGAATTCATCCGCGATCTCGGGTTTCAACTCGCCCACGACCTCATAGCTCTCGTGCAGCCTGGGAAGCATCTGTTCGGAAATCCCGCAGATCTCGCACATTTCGGGCGACCAACGGCGGTTTTTGACATCCAATAAAAGCATGCCGCTCGCGTCCGAGAGCTCGGTCGAAAATGCGCCCGACAACTTGTATGCAAGGTAATCCTTGGGCAGCATGATCTTGGAAATGCGCGCGAAGTTCTCGGGCTCGTGTTTTTTCAGCCAAAGGAGCTTGGGCGCCGTGAACCCCGCAAAGGCGATATTGCCCGTCCACGCGGAGAGCTTGTCCTTTCCGACGGCCTCGTTGAGGTACCTGGTCTCCTCCTCCGTCCTGCCGTCGTTCCACAGAATCGCGGGGCGGATGACGTTGTCCTCTCTATCAAGCGCGACGAGCCCATGCATCTGTCCGCCGAAGGAGATGCCTTTGACGAGCGATTTATCCTGCCCCGCGAGCAATGCTTTTAAGCCTCGCAGCGTTGCCGCAAACCAGTCCTCGGGGTTCTGTTCGCTCCAGCCGCTTTGAGGGTAGGAAACAGGATAAGTCTGCGTATTCTCTGCCAAAATTGTGCCGTCCGCAGCGACGAGCAGGAACTTTGCCCCGCTCGTGCCTAAGTCAATTCCGATATAAGTATTCATAGATTATTGTTCAAAAGGATTTTCGGTCGGATAGAGGTCACACTTCGTACGATTAAACCCGATATCCTCTGCGCCGATGTACTTGAATACCTCATACAAGACCTTGCCGAAGTGTCCGAACGCGACCGCGCCGTGGTGCGGGAACCCGCCCTCGATGAGCACATGACGGTAGAACCTCCCCATCTCGGGAATGGCGAACACGCCGATGGAGCCGAAGGAGTGCGTTGCAACGGGCAGCACTTCACCCTGCGCCACATACGCACGAAGATGGTTATCCGCCGTACTCTGCAGACGGAAGAAGGTGATCTGTCCGGGGACGATGTCCCCTTCCAGCGTGCCGTTGGTGACCTCGACGGGCAGAGACCGCGCCATGATCTTCTGATACTTCATCGTGGGATTGCACAGCTTGCCCGCGCAGGTATTGCCGCAGTGGAAGCCCATGAAGGTATCCGTCAGCTTGTAATTGTATTTGCTTGCAATGTCAGAGTTGAAAAGTTCCTTGGGAACGGTGTTGTTGATATCCAGCAGCGTCACCGCGTCCTCAGAAACCACCGTGCCGATGAACTCCGAAAGAGCCCCGTAGATATCCACCTCGCAGCTCACGGGAATTCCTCTGCCTGTTAAACGGCTGTTCACATAGCAGGGCACAAACCCGAACTGCGTCTGGAAGGCGGGCCAGCACTTGCCCGCGACGGCGACATACTCGCGGCTGCCCTTGTGCGCCTCGATCCAATCGAGGAGCGTGAGTTCATACTGTGCGAGCTTTGCCAAAATCTCGGGCTTCTTGTTGCCCGCGCCAAGTTCTTTTTCCATGTCCGCGACCACTTCGGGAATGCGCTTGTCGTTATCGTGCTTATGGAACGCCTCAAACAAATCCAACTCAGAATTTTCTTCGATCTCCACGCCCAAATTGTACAGCTGCTGGATGGGCGCGTTGCATGCGAGGAAGTTGGTGGGACGAGGTCCGAAGGAGATGACTTTCAGCCGCTTCAGCGCGTACACCGCGCGGGCAATGGGCAGAAATTCGTGGATCATGTCCGCGCATTCTCCCGCATCCCCCACGGGGTATTCGGGAATGTACGCCTTCACGCCGCGCAGCTTCAGGTTATACGAAGCATTCAGCATGCCGCAGTACGCGTCGCCGCGGGAATCCGCCAAAACGCCGATATTCTCCTCCGCCGCCGCACAGAACATGACGGGCCCGCCCACCTTTGCCGCGAACTCCTTTGCGAGCATCGTCTCGGAAATTTCGGGACCGAAGTTGCCCAGATACACCACGAGCGCGTTGCAACCTGCCGCCATAACGTCGGAAAGCGCCTGCTGCATATGGATCTCGCTCTCGACGATGCACACGGGGCACTCGTAAATATCGCCCTTGCCGTACTTACTCTCGTACGCTTCAACGAGCGCCTTACGACGATTCACGGACAAACTTTCGGGGAAACAGTCGCGGCTCACCGCCACTACCCCCACTTTCATCTTGGGAATGTTTTGCATAATTTCCTCCTTATCCAAAAGGCAAGCTTATTCTGCTTGCTGTTGTACATGAGTTTATCAAAGAGTCCCCGGAAAGTCAAGTGCATTGCATGATTTGTCCCTTTTTCCCGCCGTCAAACCGCATTTTCGCCCGCGATGACGAAGTGTAAGCGCCGATGTTACCGTCCTTCCCGTTTTAATTGATAGAGTACATAGTCCAGGTCGCTGATGCGCCGCTCCGCCCTGTGAACATCCTCCAGATAGCTGTCTCTGTACTTGCGCAACAGCCGTTCCTGCGCGGCGCACTGTCCGAGCGCTTCAAGCCGGGCAAATTTCGCGACGTCCTCCCGCGATAATCCGACCTCCGTGAGCCTTTCCGCAGATATCACGCCAAACCCTCCTTGTAAAAATAAGTGCGCAAGACTTTTCCGTCTTTACGCACTCATTATAACACGCTCGTTTCAATATGTAAAATACTTACATTTTATTTCTGATTATGCCTTTTAGCTATCTGTCGTACACATACCCGCGCCGCATTACAGCGCACCGACAATCTTGTGCGGCACATACAACTCGTCGATATAGGCGACGTCCTCGTCGGTGAGAGAGACGTCCAGCGCAGCGACGGCATCGTCGAGATACTTCGCCTTGGTCGCGCCGACGATGGGCGAAGCAATGCCCTTTTTGAAGTGCCATGCAAAGGTGATCGCCGTCATGCTCGCAGCGTACTTTTGTGCAAGTTCATAAATCCTTGCAGCAATGCCCTTGTCCTGTTCCTCGGTGGAGTCGTACTTCCCGCGGGCGGTCGTATCCGTCTTGCTGCGCATGGTGTCCGCCTCCCAGTTCGGGCGGGCGCACCTGCCGGCCGCCAGGGGGCTGTACGGCGTGAGAGATACGTTCATCTGCTTACAGATGGGGATGAGTTCGCGTTCGTCCTCGCGGTAGAGCGGGTTGTAGTGGTTCTGCATAGACACGAAGGGCGTGAGCCCGTTGTCCCGCGCGGCAAGCTGCATGTTGTAGAACTGATAGCCGTACATCGCAGAAGCGCCCAGCGCGCGCACCTTGCCCGCCTTGACGAGCCCGTGCAAAGCCTCCATTGTCTCCTCGATGGGCGTGCCATAGTCGAAGCGGTGTATGATATACAGGTCGAGATAGTCGGTGCCCAGTCGCTTCAAGGTGCCCTCAATTTCGCGATTGATTGCCTCGCGCGAGAGATGCCCTTCGTTGAAGTACACCTTAGACGCAAGCACGACCTGATCGCGCGCAACGTTCTTTCTGATCGCCCTGCCGAGGTACTCCTCGCTCGTGCCCGCCGAATAGCCGTTCGCGGTATCGAAGAAGTTGATACCCAGATCGAGGGCATGGCGGATGATTGCTTCACTCTGATCGGGATCCAGCGTCCAGGCATGCATCTTGCTGGCAGGATCGCCGAAGCTCATGCACCCCAGGCAAAATCGAGAAACTTTTATTCCGCTGTTTCCAAGCTGCGCATATTGCATATGATTCTCCTTACGATTCGTCTTTGTTCAATTTTTCTCTGACGTATTCAAGAAATGTGGACACCGCCCGTGTCTGGGGCTGATGCTTCTTCCATACCATCGTGCTCGTTACGGCAAGTTCGGGGTAAAAGGGCTTGAAGATGATATTGGGATTATGATAAAGTTTCGATGCGCCCTCGATGGTGATCGCCGCCCCCACCTCGCAGTCCACGAGCATGGCGGCGTTGTATAGAAGGTTGTAGGTGGCGTATACGTTCATTTTGTCATAGTATTCGCCGAACCAGTCTGCAACGCCCTGCGCAACCCCCCGCTTGGCAATGAATACGCGCCTTCCGACGAGGTCTTCCTTCGTGACGTACTCCTTCTGCGCAAGCGGACACTTGGCGGGTACGATGACGCCCCAGCGCTCCTTTCCGGGGAGTACGATGCTTTCATACTTGGAGATGTCCGTCGGCCCCAGCAATACGCCGATATCCAGCGTGCCGCGCTCCAACCGCTCCCTGACGTGGTCGGCGTCATTGGAATAGATATCAAATTTGACCTCGGGGTACAGCTCGCTGAAATCGCGCATGATCTGTGCAAGACAGCGCATGGTGTCCGCCTCACCGCTGCCGATGGAAACGGTGCCGCTGAGCGTATCGCCCCGGTTTTGAAACTCCTGCTCCGTCTTTTCAGTGAGGTCGACGATCTCCTGTGCGCGCCGCCGAAGCAGCATGCCCGCCTCGGTGAGCGTGCTCGAATGCCTGCCGCGCACAAACAGCTGCGTGCCAAGTTCCTCTTCCAGCTGCATGAGCTGGCGGGAGAGTGCGGGTTGGGAGATATGCAGGATCTCTGAGGCGCGCGTGATGTTCTCCTCCCGCGCCACCGTCAGAAAGTATTTGAGTACCCGAACTTCCATAGCCGCTCCTCCTGCGTGCTTGCCGCCACCAAGCGGCCCACAAGGACCCGACGCATGCCGCGCCTTTTCCAATGGTCAAATTACAATTTCTGATACTGCTCGTCGTCCACGGCTTCCAGCCACTCGTTGGAGGTGCTCTCGCCGGGGACTTCCACCGCAATGTGGGAGAACCAGCTGTCCTGCTTCGCGCCGTGCCAGTGCTTGACCTCGGGCGGAATGACGACGACGTCGCCGGGCTTTAACGACTGCGCGGGCTTGCCCCATTCCTGATACCAGCCGCTGCCCGCCACGCACAAGAGGATCTGTCCGCCGCCCTTCGTGGCGTGGTGGATGTGCCAGTTGTTGCGGCAGCCCGGCTCGAACGTGACGTTCGCAAAGAAGGGCGAGACGCCTGCGGGCGTCAGGGGGTTGAGATAGGATTTGCCGATAAAATACTGCGCATAGGCGGTATTCTCATTGCCCAGACCAAATACGTTGCTTGCTTCAAAATTTTGATCCATGTTGGTCACCTCTATTTTTTTGATTGGACTGCTGCCGGGCGCATCAGAGCTGTAAGGACTGCAGCCAGGCGCCGAGTTCACGCTGCGACGCGGCGGCGCTCAGCTTTTTGCAGGGCTTCCAGTGCACAGTCGGCGGGCAAAGCTTGTGCAAAACAGCGTCCGTCTTACCGACGCCGCTGCCGCCCGACGTACAGAAGGGCACCACCGTCTTGCCGGCAAAGTCATAGTTCTCTAAAAATGTCTCGATGATGCGCGGCGCAATGCCCCACCAGATGGGGAAGCCGACGAACACCACGTCGTATTGCGCCAGATCCACGCTGTCCGCAATGGCGGGACGGCAGGTTTCGTCCTTCATCTCCAGCGTGGAGCGGCTGGACTTATCCATCCAGTTGAGATCTGCCGCCGTGTACGGCTGCGCGGGTTTGATTTCATAGGTATCTGCGCCCGCCGCCTTTGCAAGCTCGTGCGCCACGCGGGCGGTCACGCCGCTGCAGGAAAAATATGCGATCAATGCTTTCATAACAATACCTCCTCTTTATTTGAGATTTTTGCCCAGTTCATACGCCTGCTGCACATAGCGCGAACGTTTCGTCATGGACGGCGTGCCGCAGCCCTTGCCCCAGACGGCGCCCATGTCCTTGAGATTCAGATAGCGCACCAATGTCTTATAGTGAGCCTCCAACGCCTCGAACGTCCGGCCGTCCGCATTCCATGCCGCCGCAATCATCGCCGACTTCATGTGCTTGCGCTGGATGGAGGAATTGAAGGCGCAGAACCTGTCCACGAGGGTTTTCAGCTGGGCGGACATGCCATAATAATAAAGAGGCGTGACGAACACCATCATGTCCGCCGCGAGGACGCGCGCGCGGATATCGTCCACGTCGTCCTTCTGCACGCAGGGCCCTTCATATCCGCAATGGATACACCCCGTGCAGGGGTGGATATTCGCGTGGGCTGCGCCGATGACGTCCACGCTGTGCCCCGCCTCCTTCGCGCCTTCGATGAAAGCGTTTGCAAGCGTGTTGGACGAGCCGTTCTTGTTGGGACTTCCCTCTAATAGAACAATTTTCATTTGTCTTGCCCCCTTTTCCAATAGTGTAAGGGAGTAATAGGAACCCGATCAAAAGCGGAAACCGGGGACCCATACATTGTTAAAGCCCTTGGCCGTGCCACCGGGCACGCCCTGCGGGCTTCGCCGCGTCTGGGACGCCCGTCTTGCCGCTTTTGATTGCTGTGCACCTTTGGCGAGGATATTTTTGTGCCAGATTGTTGTGAAGATGACGCAGCAATACCCAAGTATTGCAAGGAAGATGAACAATAAGATGCCAAAAAGATACCGCCAAAGGCGTGGTTCCTATTTTTCCCTTACACTATATATTATATACCCTCTTTTCTTCAATGTAAAATGCTTATTTGTTATTATGAACTATGCACCATGGTTATGACTGACTCTGCCCCCTTGACCATTTGAAAATGCCGCCCTTGCTGCATGCGCCTTTTCCCTTGCAAACAGATACAACTTATGTTAGAATAGAGGTATCCATCTTAGAACGATGAACAGTCATGACGCGCATTTTTCTGCCACCGTCTATGACAAGGTAAGACATGATGAAAGCGATCAAATTCCTATGGGACAAACATCTTGATTTTATAACAAAGATCGTACAACAATCGCAAAAGAAATCATAACACAAAGAGCACCCATTTGGGGTGCTCTTTGTGTTATGGAGCTTCTCAAAGGACTTGTAAGGAGCGGCTTGCCGCGACGGAATAGCGTATTGTTCGCCGCTTTCTTGTAAAGCGGCGCGATCGCGTCACCGGCGACGCGCGCAGCGCTCGCCGGGCGAGTGTGCCGGAGGCACACAAAAATAGGTGAGCACCTTAACGGTACTCACCTATTTTTCTGGAGCTTCTGGCCGGACTTGAACCGGCGACCTACTCCCTCCCCAAAAAAGTTTGCCGCCCTTCCTTTCCCGCACTCTTAACCTTTCCCAAACTTTTTCGGGGACCCCGTCTTTTGAATCAATAGGCCGCTCGGTCCGCGCCGCTTCAAATGCCGTATAACACAAAGAGCACCCACTTGGGGTGCTCTTTGTGTTATGGAGCTTCTGGCCGGACTTGAACCGGCGACCTATTGATTACGAATCAATCGCTCTACCGACTGAGCCACAGAAGCATAGTTATGCGCTTCAAACAAAGCTTATTCATTATATGAAAAAAGCCACAAAAAAGCAAGCGATTTTACATACTTTTTCAGATTTTTTTCTTGCGCGGGACAAAGAGTTTCATGTGCCCTGGCAGGACGTCGACGCGCAGATCGCCGCGCATCCCCTTCTCGCCGTCCAGATCCCACACGACGTCCCCGTCCGTCTCAATGAGAAAGTGTGAGCCTTTGAGACGCAGGATATGCCCGCTTCTGCCCTTCCCGCCCATCAGCATGAGAGAGACGAGCGACGCGTATGCTCCCATGCGGCGCGCAAAATTCGGCTCCTTTGTCTGACGGATAAGGGCAAGTTCGATCCTGCCGTCCCGCATACTGGAATGCTTGTTCGCTTTGAGCCCCGCGATCGAGCGTCCGTTCATGTTGAGGATGAGCACGGTCGTCTCCTCGATGCGCCTGCCGTCGCAAGTGATCGTCACGGGAAAGACACGGAACTTCATCTCATGCCGCAGCGCCTCCACGGCATAGGCGAGAATGCCCAGCTTCTTTTTTAAGGAGCGCCCCGTGGAATAAGTCGCGCGCGTAAATGCGCCCGCCGCCGCGACATAGACGGCATAGTGCGTCCCGTTGAGCCGCATGACATCGACTGCCGCGCAATTGCCCGCAAGGATGACGTCCAGTGCGCCCTTGACCGAGCGCGGAATGCCGAGTGAGCGCGCGGTATCGTTGGTCGTGCCGCCCGGGATATACCCCAAGCGGACGTCCCTCTCGCCCACGCCCTGCAAGATGCGGTTGAAAGTGCCGTCTCCGCCCGCAAATAAGATGACGTCAAAGCGCGCAGCGCCCTCACGGGCGCGCGCTTCCATATCCTCGGCGCTCTTCGTTTCGACGATCTCCACGACGTCATATACCTCTTCCAGTCGTCTGCGGATGTACGCCGTCTGTCTGGCGATGCGTCCCTTCCCGCTGGCAGGGTTATAGAGAAACAGGCACTTCACGCAAATATTATACCCAAAATTTTACGTTCTGACAACTCATTGGCGCCGTCTGCGCAAAATGTCCCCTTCCGTGAGCGCAACGGGCGACGCAAAGGAGTACGCCCCCTGCACCAGTTTGGCGTCCGCACAGGGCGCGCCGCTCTGATCGCGAAGGTCGGAAAGCGTCACTTCCTGCGCGAGCGGCGCGGTCGGCGAGAGCGCTTCCAGCACCTCGTTTTCATAGAAACGGTTGCGCATTTCCACATACGTACGCCCGTTTTCGTGACCACGGACGACGGCGACAAACTCGCATGTCCCCGCCGCCTGCGACCCCGCGTAGTGCACGGTCTCGTGATTTTCGCCGAAGGCGTAAGCCGTCGTATAGGAGCGGTGGTCGACGCACTCCAGCTCCGCCCCGAGCGCAGCGGAGTATCCCTCGTCCAGAATGCGGCGGTAGGCGTTGACGACGGTCGCGAGGTAATATTCACTCTTCATTCTGCCCTCGATCTTCAAGGACACGACGCCCGCCTGCGCGAGCTCTGAAAGGTGCGCGCTCATGTTGAGGTCCTTGCTGTTGAGCAGGTATGTCCCCCTGCCGTCCTCCTCCAAATCGCACCATGCGCCATTTTCGCCGCTTTGGACACGGTAACTGCGGCGGCACGCCTGCACGCACGCGCCGCGGTTGGCGGGACGGCCGTCGAGGTAGTCAGAGAGATAGCATCTGCCGCTGTAGGAGATGCACATTGCGCCGTGGACGAACGCCTCCAGCTCCAGATCGGGGCAGGCGGTATGGATCTCGGCGATCTCCGCAAGCGAGAGTTCGCGGGCGAGGACGACGCGGCTCGCGCCGAGCGAGGCAAACATCCGGCAGGCTGCGGCGTTGGTGACGTTCGCCTGCGTGGAGATATGGACGGGCAGCCCGGGCGCGGCCTGTTTGCAGACGGCGAGCACGCCAAGATCGGAGATGAGGACGGCGTCCGCGCCCATTTCCGCGAGCGCCGCAAAGTAGGAAGAAAGTTCCCCAAGATCTGCGTTGCGCGCAAAGATATTGACGGCGACGTACACTTTTTTGCCCAACGTATGGGCAAATCCGATGCCATCGGCGAGTTCGTCGTGCGTGAAATTGTTGGAAAAGGCGCGCAGGGAGAAGGACTTCCCGCCCGCATACACGGCGTCCGCGCCGAAGTGCAGCGCGCACCTAAGTTTTGCAAGGCTGCCCGCAGGCGCCAAAAGTTCAGGCTTCATGGTTCTCCTCCCGTTGCACGATCCGGGCGATCTCCCGCGCGGTCTCCTCCGCACTCAGGCCGTCCGTCGCGAGCTTGATGCTCCCCATGTCCTGCGCGTAAAAAGGCAGGTAGGCAATGGAGCGCGCGATCACGTCCTCGTCACGAAGTCCCGCCGCGACGTCCCCGCGCAGGAGGGCAGCGACCGTCTCGGGCGAGGCGGTCAACGTAAACCGAGCGACCGCAGCATTCCCGAGGGGCAGGCGCGCAAGAATACTCTCCGCGATCTCCCGCCGCTGCATCACCCAGCAAAAGACGACGTTTTGGACGTCCGCGCAGGCAAGGTAGCCGTGCAATATCGTCACAATGTGATCGATGACGCGCCGCTTGCTCTCCTCCGTGACAGAAAACGGATGGACATTCCAGCACCAGTCGCCGTCCAACAGCGCACAGGCGGGAAGTAAACGCTGTATACAACGGGAAACGGCGCTCTTCCCGACGCCCATCGCGCCGTTGATCATGATGAGCCGCTTCATGATGCGCGCTCCTTTCTCGCCACGGCGAGCCCCTTTCCGACGGGCAGGATAGTCGTTGTGAAAGCTTCATCCGCCTGCAGATCGTGCAAAAACTCCCCAATATGCTGCGCGAGCATTCTGCGCTTTTTGGGGACGCCGCTTGAGAAGAGCAGGACGTCGTCCGCGCACAGCACGCCGCCCGCGTGCAGCAGCCGCTTGCAGTCGGGCAGGAAACGGCGGTACTGCACCTTGGCGGCGTCGAGAAAGATGAGATCGTACGCGTCCTTCAGGCAGGGCAGAATGTCCGCCGCATCCCCCTCGAGAAGGGTCACGCGATCCGCAACGCCGAACAGATCAAAATTCTCCCGTGCCGCAGCGATGCGCGCGGGTTCGCGCTCGATGGTCGTGATGCGGGCGCTTGTGGCAAGCAGCAGCGCGATGGACGTAAGCCCCCTGCCCGTGCCGATCTCCAGAATGTGTTTTGCCCCGACGCGCGCGGCTTCCTGCATGAGAACGGCGAGCACGTCGTCCGAGCAGGTTGGGTCGCGCTCCTCCTGTGCCGCCGCCCGCAGCGCTGCGAGCCGTTCCTGATTGGTCATATTCTTTCCTTTGAAAGGGACGGCTCGACGCCGTCCCTTTTGCATTTATTTTTTCTTGGGCGCGGGAAGTTCCTCCCACATTGCCGCAAACAGCGCCACGAGGCGCGCCTTGTCCTCTGCGTTTTGCACGACGAGCCGCGCTCTCGCCCCCGCATGCGGCGAAGCAAGGGGCGCGTCCGGCAAGAGACGGCGCGCTGACGGCACGGGCGTGACATAGAGCCGCCCGTCCTCGATGACACCCACCATTTTCTCGCGGTAATAGACGAGCCAATCCCCCATCATGGAACGGATCCTGACTTCAGGGATTCCCTCTACAATGGCGAGCGCAATACTTTTCGGCGTTCCCATATGGCCTCCTTATACATGTTCACGAATTTTCTCACGCAAAGGCGTAACATTCTGGCTCCTTTGACTTTGAGGGAAGCTGGTGCCGAAGGCGTCTGAAAGGTAAAATAAACCCTTCCGGCTCGCTAACGCTCGCCACCTCCCCTAAAAATCTACGATTTTCAGGGGAGGCAAGAAAAGCGCGGCGACTTTTGCTATAATTTACGCGAAAAAAGGCTTCACTTGTTATGCCTTTTTTCACCCTATTTGCCAACCCTTTGGCTTTTGCGGAAAAGTGAGCGGCGCGCGCTATTTTGTTGCAACTGCGCGTCGCGAGAGAAACCGAACGAAGAACCGCCTTGCGGCGAACGTTGGGTTTCTCTAAAACTCACGAGATTTCTTTTCGTCAGTTCGAAAAGAAATCTGTGAACAGTCTTCTCATATTTCCTGTACAATCGGCAAGATCATGGGCGACTGCTTGGTCTTTTTGAAGAGGTAATTTTTGACGGCGCGGCGGATAGCGGCGGAAATGTCCGCATTGGTCGCATGCGTCCCGACGCCCTCGATCGCCTTCTCGACGACGTCCTTGAGATCGCGCATATAGTCGCGCTCGTCCGAAAAGACAAAGCCGCGGCTCTCGATGACCGGCTCGCCGAGCAGCACGCCGTTGGAGAGCGCCACGCTGACCACGAACAGACCCTCGCCCGACATGCGGATGCGGTCCTTCAATACCTCGCTCGTGCCGTAGTCCTCGAAGCCCGCGCCGTCGATGAGGCGCGCGCCCGCGGGGAAGCTGTCGCCCTGGCGCAGGGTATCGTCCGTGACCTCAGCGCACATGCCGATATCGGGAATGAAGATCTGCGAGGGACTCATTCCCATCTCCTGTGCGAGCAGCGCGTGCCGCTTTAAGTGGCGGTACTCGCCGTGCACGGGGATAAAGAACTTGGGCTTTAAAAGCGCGTGCATGATCTTGTGCTCTTCCTGGCAGGCGTGACCGGAGACATGGATCTTTTCCAGACTCTCGTAGACGACGTTGGCGCCCTTTTTATACAGATTGTTGATGACGCGGTAGATCATGCGCTCGTTGCCCGGGATGGGGCTTGCGGAAATGACCACCGTATCGTTCGCGCCGATCGTGACCTTGTTGAACTCGCCCGCCGCCATGCGCGTCAGGGCGCTCATCGGCTCGCCCTGCGAGCCCGTGGAGATGATGACGATCTCCCGGTCGAAGAAGTTCTTGGTCTTTTCCACGTCCACGAGGACGCCCTCGGGGATGGTGATCTCGCCGATCTTTGCCGCCGCCTCGACGACGTTGAACATGCTGCGCCCCGAGAGCGCGACCTTGCGGCGGTACTTGACCGCAATGTCCACGATCTGCTGCAATCTGTGCACGTTGGAGGCGAACGTCGCGATGACGATGCGCCTGTCCGCATTCTCGGCAAAGATGTGCTCGAGCGTCGTGCCGACCACCTTCTCACTCATCGTGTACCCCGGGCGCTCGATGTTGGTGGACTCGCCAAGGTATAAAAGCACGCCCTTCTTGCCGTACTCGGCGATCTCCTCAAGATCGATGGGCTTGCCCGCGACGGGGGTTAAATCGATCTTGAAGTCCCCGCTGTGGAAGATGATGCCGTAGGGCGTCTCGATCGCGAGCGCAAGCGAGCCCGCAATGGAGTGATTGACGTTGACGAAATGCACGGTGAACGCACCCGCCTTGATCACGTCCTCTGAGCTGATCGTCTGCTCCACGACGTTGTTCATGCGGTGCTCACGCAGCTTGTTGTCCACGAGCGCGAGCGTGAGTTTGCTGCCGTAGACGGGCGTCGTGGGCAGCAGCTCCTTCATGAGATAGGGCACGCCGCCGATATGGTCCTCATGCCCGTGCGTTAAAAAGACGCCGCGGATCTTCTGGCGGTTGTTGACAAGGTAGGTGATCTCGGGAAATACGAGGTCGATGCCCGGCATCTCCTCGGTCGGGAAGATGATGCCCGCGTCGATGACGATGATGTCGTTGCCGTACTCGATGGCGGTCATGTTCTTGCCGATCTCGCCCACGCCGCCGAAGAATAAAATTTTGACGGGCTTCTTCTTTTTGCCCTTTTGTTCCTTCTTCTCGGACTTTGCCGCCTGAGACTTGGGCTTGCGCGCGGCAGGCGCCGCCTTGTCCGTTTTCTCCGCTTTCTCTGCGGGCGCGCTCGCTGCGCTCTCCGATGCGGCGGGCAGCTTTGTGCCCTTGCCCTTGGCGCGCGAGCGGCGGCGGGGCTTGTAACCGGCCTCCTCCATCGCCTCCTTGGAGCGGGACTCCTCCCCGCCCTTCTTTGCCCTCTGTTCGCGATTGTACGCCTCGATGCCGTTGAGAATGGCAAGTTCGATGGCGGAATCGACATGCTTTGGTGATTGATTGTTGTTTTCCTGTTTCAAACGATGACTCCTTCTTTGCCCGCAAATACGCATGACGAAAGAGCCGATCACTCAGCTCCCTCTTGCGTATGCGGCATTCTGCTTTGTTTTTAAAAATCAAGATCGGACTTCTCGACGAGCGACGTCTTGATGAGTCCCTCCTGAATAAGTTCTTCCTGACTGCGGAAGGCAAATTCCTCCGCGTAATCGACGGGCTCGCGCTCAATGGGCACCGTGCCCAGGCGCTCCATTAAAATGGCGACGAGCTGCAGCGCGCGCTTTAGAGCGGTCGCGCTCCTGACTTTGACCATCATCGGCGTCTTTTCGTACTGCTTGGTGTCCCCCACGGTGCGCTGATGATAGACGCTCGCAGGGTATGCTGCGGGATCGAGATCGAGATAGAGGCATAGCGTCTTGCCGCGCACACTGATGCGCGCGACCGTCTCGCCCGCCATGAAGAAGCGGTCGTTGGACCAGTTGATCTGCGAATTCACGCCTGCATAGGACAGGAGCGCGTTTTTGAGCGCGAAGTAGCTCTCCTTGACCGCGTCCGCGCTCTCGATGATCTTGGCGCGGAAACTGCGCTTGTAACGCGTTACCATCTCCGCATCGGCCCCGTCGGCGGCGGCAATCTCCGCTTCGGGCAGCTCGGAATCGTCCTCGCTCTCCGAAGGCTCGGCGTCGGCTTCGCTCTCCGGCGTCTCCGCTTCGTCCGTTTGCTCAGACGCTTCTTCGATCGGCTTCGCCTCTTCCGCCTCGGGCGCCTCGCCTTCTGCGGCGGGCACTTCTTCGGGCGCTTCTTCCTCGGGCTGCACTTCCGCTTCGGGCGTCTCTTCTGCGACAGGTTCCTGCTCTTCGGTCATCTCCTGCGCAACTTCCTGTACGGGAAGGCGGGCGGCGAGCAACGCCGCGACGCGTTCCGCCAGGGCATCGTAATCGAGGGTCTCTGCCACGGCCTGCGCAATGCGCGTGATGCCCTGTTCGTCCACCGTGACGTCAAATTCATGCTCCATGACGGAAGCGACGCGTTCGGCAATGCGGTCATAATCGACGGCGGGCACGCTGAGCGCCACCTTTTCGGCAAGCGCATCCTCGCTCTGCACGGGCAGAGCGGCGACGACGCGCTCGGCAATGAGGTCGTAATCTGTCTCAGGCAGGGCGGCGGCGACATGTTCCGCGAGGTCGTCGTAATCGAACTTTTCCGCATTTTCCGCAGCCGCTTCCCCGTCCTTGCGTTCGGGGTGCTCCGCGCCGAGCAACTCTAAAAGTTCGTCGCGCAGATCGTCGATGCGGGCAGAGAGCTTTTCCTCCGTCTCGCGGATGGTATCGCCGAATACCTGCACGCTCGACTCCGCGCTGGCGCGCACCTGTTCGATGACAGATTCACGCAGCTTGGTAAATTCCTTGCGGTCAGACTCATAGATGGAGCTGTTCTGCTGGGCGAGGTACTTCACCTCGTTGAGAATGGCGTCCATCCCCTCGCGCAGGGTAGCGGCAAGCGACTCATAGACGGACATCTGCTGTGCGGCGCCCGCCTGCAATTCACGGCCGAGCGACTGGCGCACTTCCTCAAGTTTTCCCGTCATGCCGCGATACATGCCTTCCATCACGACGCTTTCCCGCTTGATCTCTTCCATACGCTCCTCCGTAACCATCCAATCTGCGCAATATATGCTGCCTTTCCCTTATTTTACACCAAAATACATGAAAAGTAAATACTTTGCCCCCGTTTTTTTCGGGAAAGCGCGAATTTTCCTTTTTCAAAATGCGGCAATCGGGATTGTCTATGATAAAAATTCCGCAAATACTTGTCATCCGCGGGGAAACATCGTATAATGGACATAATACATATCATTTGATGAGAGGTGAAAAGTATGAGAGCATATAACTTTTCCGCAGGTCCCTCCACGCTTCCCCTGAGCGTGCTGGAAGAGGCGCAGCGCGAGTTTCCGGACTTTGCCGGCACGGGCATGTCGGTGACGGAGATCTCTCACCGCAACAAGGCGTTTGAAGCCATCGTCCTCGAGGGCGAGGCGCTGCTGCGTGAACTCATGCACATTCCCGACGACTATGCCGTCCTCTTTGTGCAGGGCGGCGCGAGCACGCAGTTTGCAGCAGTCCCCCTCAACCTCATGCACAAGGGGAAGGCGGACTACATCGTGACGGGCAACTTCTCCAAGAAGGCATGGCAGGAGGGCAAGATCTACGGCGACGCGGCGTGCGTGGCGTCCAGCGAGGACAAGACGTACACCTATATCCCCGACGTCTCCGCGATCCCCTTCCGCGAGGACACCGACTATGTGCATATCTGCTCCAACAACACTATCTTCGGCACGCGCTACATCGAGTTCCCCGACGTCAAAGCGCCGCTCGTCGCGGATATGTCCTCGGAGATCCTCTCGCGCGAGGTCGACGTTTCCAAATTCGCCGTCATCTATGCGGGCGCGCAGAAGAACCTTGCGCCTGCCGGCGTGACCATCGTCATCGCAAAGCGCGACCTCATAGGGAACCCTCTGCCCATGTGCCCGACCATGCTCAAGTGGAAGGTACAGGACGAGAACAAGAGCCTGTACAACACACCCCCGTGCTTCTCCATCTACATGGCGACGCTGGTGCTGCGCCACCTCAAAAAGCTGGGCGGCGTCAAGGAGATGAGCGCCATCAACGAATACAAGGCGGGGCTTTTATACGACTTCATCGACAGCTCGTCCTTCTACACCAACAGCGTGGAAAAGAAGTACCGCTCCATCATGAACGTCCCCTTCGTGACGCCCAGCCCCGAACTCGATGCGCAGTTCGTCAAGGAGGCGGCGGCGAACGGACTTGTTTCCCTGAAGGGACACCGCCTCGTGGGCGGCATGCGCGCCTCCATCTACAACGCGATGCCCGTGGACGGCGTCAAGGCGCTCATCGAATTCATGAAGAAGTTTGAACGGGAGAACGCATGATGAAGATCTTAAAACTCAACGCGATCAGCCCCGTCGCAGATAAGGCATTTGCGGGCTATGAATATTCGGACAGCGTCGAAAATCCCGACGGCATCATCCTGCGCTCCTTTGCGATGCATGACTATCCCCTCGGCGACAACCTTCTCGCCGTGGCGCGTGCGGGCGCGGGCGTCAACAACATTCCTATCGACAAGTGCACGGAGAAGGGCATCGTCGTCTTTAATACGCCGGGTGCGAACGCCAACGCCGTCAAGGAACTCGTCCTGTGCGAGCTGTTTCTGGGCGGCAGGAAGATTATCGACGGCGCCAACTGGACGCAGACCCTGAAAGGGCAGGAGAATATTTCCAAACTCGTCGAAAAGGGCAAATCCAGGTTTGTCGGACAGGAGATCGCGGGCAAGACGCTGGGCGTCATCGGACTGGGCGCGATCGGCGCCATGGTCGCAAACGACGCACTGCGCCTCGGCATGGACGTCATCGGATATGACCCCTACCTCTCCGTGCGCAACGCCTGGATGATGGATAGGCGCGTGCAGTTCACGCCCGAGCTTTCCGACCTGTTCCGCAAGTCGGACTTCATCACTGTGCACGTCCCCCTCACGCCCGACACCAAGGGCATGTTCAACCGCGAGAGCCTTGCGCAGTGCAAGGACGGCGTGGTCGTCATCAATAACTCGCGCGGCGACCTCGTCGTGAGCGCGGACATGGTCGAAGCGGTCAAGGCGGGCAAAGTCTCCCGCTATATCACCGACTTCCCCGACGAGACGCTGCTGGGCGTGGAGAACATTCTCTGCGTGCCCCACCTCGGCGCGAGCACGCCCGAAGCAGAGGACAACTGTGCGTACATGGCGGGCAATCAGCTCGTCGACTACCTGGAAAACGGCAATATCACCAACAGCGTGAACTTCCCCGCCGTGTCCATGCCCCGCTCAAGCAAGGCGCGGCTGTGTGTGCTGCACAAGAACGTCAAAGAGATCCTCTCCAAGATCCTCTCCATCGTCGCCTCGCAGGGCATCAATGTGGCGCACATGCTCGACCAGAGCAAGGGCGACTATGCCTACCTCATCCTTGAGTTGGACGACGTCCCGGGAACCGCGAGCATCGACCTCATTCGCTCGATGTCCGATATCCTTCGCGTACGACTCATCTGATCTCCTTTTCTTTTTTTCAAAGCAGCAGACCCGCCATCGACGGGTCTGTTGCCATTTTTTTAGTACGTACCCCTATTTTTTGTACCATTTGACGCTGCCTTGTGGGTTTGGTCTGCGCGGCTGCGCACATGCGCAGCCAAATTATTGATCTTGCCGATTCGCGCGCCGCACAAAGACGCGGTGCTTGTTGAAGACGACGCCCGCGACAAAGCAGATCATCAGCCAGTACAACCATAGCAAAAAGACGATGACCAGCGAGAGCGCGCCATACAGGCGCTCGGGGTTGCTGAAGCGAAAGTAGACTGTGAACGCCGCGGACGCAATCAGCCACGCAAGCGCCGTGAGAAAGCTGCCGAGCGCAAGCTGTTTGCCCTGCTTCCGGCAGGGACGGACGTAGAGATTGAGCCCCCACGCCACCAGGAACCCAAGCGCCAGGATCGCGGCGTACTCGAGAAGATACCCGAGCCAAGCGGGGAGCGGACGGGTCAGAAAGGCCAAGGCAATGAGCGCGGCGCCTGCGACGGCAAACGTCAGCATGAGCAGGAGCGTCAGCCCGATCGCACCCAGCCGCACCTTCCAGCCGCGGCGGGGTCGCGCTTCCGAATAGATGATCTCGCCGCTTCGCCGAAGGTGATAGAAGAACGCCGAACTCGACCAGAGCGTCGTGGCAATGAGGAAGATGCTCGCGCCCGCCGTCGCGCCCTGTGCGTTGGTCTGCAAAAAGCCGAGAAAATCCCGCGCCCAGCCGAACAGCTCCAGTTCCAGCACCCGATCGAGAATGGTTGCGTTTCCGCCGAACAGGAGCGTCAGCCAAAAGACGAAGGGCACGAGCGACATGATGAGAAAAAAGACGAGCGTGCCCGCGACCGTCGTTGCGCGGTGCGCCGAAAACGCCCGCCACGCCGCGCGTCCCCACCGCCACCCCCGTACGAAAATGTTTTCCTTCCCCTCGCTGTTCATCTTCCTTATTGTGCGCCAAAAATTCCAATTCAAGCAAAAAAGCGGGACGCTGTCCCGCTTTTCACATTTCCGTTGCTTACTTTTTGCCGCCGGTCAGAATCTGTACAAGCTGGGCGGGAAGGTCGCCGCCGCTCACATTGATGCAGCCCACCTTCTCGCAGATGCGCTCGACATATTCCCACTCCTTGAGTTTATAGAGCGTTTGGTTCTCGTCCATCAGGCGCGCCGTATTGAGCAGCGAGCGCGTGGATGCCACCTCTTCGCGGCGGGCAATGACGTTCGCCTGCGCGCGCTTTTCGGCGACAAGCACGGTGTTCATGATATCGCGGATCTCGCCGGGCAGAATGACATCCCTGACCGCCGCGCACCGGACGTCCAGATAAAGCTCTCTGCCCTTCTCCGCAATGACGTTCGTCAGATATTCCGTAAGCGCTTCCTTGTTTTCCAGGATCTCGTCGATGCGGTATTTGCCGACATATTCGCGAAGCGCAAGCTGGACGGCGGTATGCAGCTGCTTTTCATAGTCGCCCACTTCCTTCGCGAGACGCTCATAGTCGACGATCTGATAATCGCAGACACAATTAATGCGCAGTGTGACCTTATCCGCCGTCAAAATTTCCTGACCGACGATCTCCTTCTGGACGAGGCAGGCGGGATAGCGTTCGGTCGTGACTTCCGTGCCGTTCTTCCAGAAATAGTACTTGCCCGCTTCCAGAAAGCGCACAAACTTACGGTCAAAGTAGAGCGCCGCACGCTCCCGCGCGCCGACCTCCACAACATCGCAATAGGGCGACAGCTGCTTCAGATAGCTCGGCAGGATGCTCGCGTCCATCTCAGGCGAGGTGACGTTGACCGCGCGGAATGTATGCTGAAAGCCTTCCTTCCAAAAGAAGAAGTGTCCCGACACCGTAAGAAGTTGACGAAATACGCCGTCCACGAAGTGCAACACATATTCGCCGTCATGCACATCGACGCGGACGGTCTGCGCCTGAAAATCTGCATCTTGTTCCAGGACGGACATAGGAACGCTTCGCGCGTTCACAGCGGCAAGGTCGCCGACGTCGAGCAGTTCGATCGCGCGCCCACCAAAGGTATGGTACTTCCCCGCGCCCAGCAGGCGCACAAACTTTCCGTTCTTCGTGAGCACGCCCCTCTGATTTTCCTGAATGATGACCTTCATATGACCCCCTTGACGCGAAACACCGCGGTACTTTCAAAAACGCCCGATGGAGCGCGGCGGACTTACGGTTGAGTGCACGGCTTCGCAAGCGGAACGATTGCGTCTGGCTTACGTCGTCATAACACGGTATCCCCGTCAGCACAGGGCGCGCCACCCCACTTCGGCTGCCCGCCCGAAGGCGGGTGCCGCACGGACGCCGTTGGAGAAATAACTCTTTTTTGGATCACGCCCATATGGGTATAACCCGAATGCGAATGCTTAGCAAGCATTTCCGTTAACCACTCCGGTCAACGAGAGATATCTCCCGTGTGGGAATCGAACCCACGAAATCATAATATATGAATGGCAAGTTCACATATTCGGAGGCTTTTTAGACGGCGGATGATCCTCCGCATCCGCATACGGACGGCATACGCTTTGGGACACCCTCGCGCACCGCGGCGAAAGAATACGCCCGCTCTGTCCGTACACAGACAGTATATCATAACCACCGGCGACTGTCAATCCCCTTGTCACAATTGGTTCTTATTTTGATCATGATCGAATTATTATTTCGATGATTATCAATATTAAATTAGCACAGAAAAAATCCCGCTTTTTCCACAGAAAAAGCACAAGGTATCGTCATAGTTTTCGCTCTCAATGCGCGCAGGCGGGAAAATTTTGAGCAAAACGATATAAAAGGTTTAACTCCCATTCGGCAGACCATATTCGCCCGCCGCGCTTCTGCGCGGCGGGCGATCTGATATTCATAAACGGCAAAAACCGCTGCACAAGTGCAGCGGTTTTTGATTTTCAAGAATTTACTTGACGATCTTGGAGACGACGCCGGAACCGACCGTTCTGCCGCCTTCACGAATCGCGAAGCGGAGACCTTCTTCGATTGCGACGGGCTTGATCAGCTCAACCGTCATCGTGACGTGATCGCCGGGCATGACCATCTCAACGCCTGCAGGCAGCTCGATGGAACCGGTGACGTCCGTCGTACGGATGAAGAACTGAGGACGATAGTGGTTGAAGAATGCCGTGTGACGGCCGCCTTCTTCCTTGGTCAGAACGTAGACCTGCGCCTCGAAAACGGTAGCGGTGGGAACAGTGCCGGGCTTTGCGATGACCTGACCCTTCTCAACGTCCGTTCTGTTGATACCACGGAGCAGCGCACCGACGTTATCGCCTGCCATAGCCTCATCAAGAGACTTGTGGAACATTTCAAGACCGGTGATGGTCGTGGAACGAGGCTTGTCGATCAGACCGACGATCTCAGCGGGATCGCCGACGTGCGCAACGCCACGCTCAACTCTGCCCGTAGCAACGGTACCACGGCCGGAGATCGTGAAGACGTCCTCGACGGGAAGCAGGAAAGGCTTCTTGTCGTCGCGCTCGGGCGTAGGAATGTAGCTGTCGATGGTGTCCATGAGCTCGAGGATGCACTGGCACTCGGGAGCAGCAAGAACCTCCTCATTGGAGCAACCGCTGGTCGCCTTCTCAAGTGCCTTGAGCGCAGAACCCTTGATGATCGGGATGTCGTCGCCGGGGAACTCGTAAGAAGAAAGCAGCTCGCGGATCTCCATCTCGACGAGCTCGAGAAGCTCGGGATCGTCAAGCTGGTCGCACTTGTTCAGGAATACGACGATATAAGGCACGCCGACCTGACGAGCGAGCAGGATGTGCTCACGGGTCTGGGGCATGGGACCATCGGTCGCAGCAACGACAAGGATCGCGCCGTCCATCTGCGCAGCGCCCGTAATCATGTTCTTGACATAGTCAGCGTGACCGGGGCAGTCGACGTGCGCATAGTGACGCTTGTCCGTCTCGTACTCAACGTGTGCGGTGTTAATTGTAATACCGCGTGCCTTCTCTTCGGGTGCCTTATCGATCTCGTCGTAACGCATCTTCTGAGCCTGACCCTTGCATGCCATAACCATGGTGATAGCTGCGGTCAAAGTGGTCTTGCCGTGGTCAACGTGGCCGATCGTACCGATGTTGACGTGGGGCTTGCTTCTGTCGAATTTTGCCTTTGCCATTTTGAGTTACTCCTTGATTTTTTTATTTTTTTGATAACCTTTTCCGGCCTCTTGCAGGGCCGAAAGCGCAGCTATCTATCAATCGGATGATATCAAGCTTCACGCTTGCATGAATTATTATACCCCATCGGGAAAAATTTTGCAATAACTTTGCCCTGTTTTTTTGCAAATTTTTGCACTTTTCCCCGCAGGTTGTGTTACGAGTTGTGCTTTGCGCGGGAGGAAACGATCTTTTCAGAGACCGACTTGGGAACTTCCGCATAGTGGTCGGGCTGCATCGTGAACTGACCGCGGCCCTGCGTGCGGGAACGAAGCTCCGTCGCGTAGCCGAACATCTCGGAAAGCGGGACTTCCGCATCGATGACCTTAGCGCCGTTCCGGTCGTCCGTACCGATGATCGTACCGCGGCGGCCGCTGATGTTCCCCATCAGGTCGCCGAAGTAATCCTCGGGCGTAATGATCTGAACCTTCATGATGGGCTCAAGCAACACGACGCCCGCCTTCTCCATACCGTCCTTGAACGCCATCGAACCTGCGATCTTGAACGCCATTTCGGAGGAGTCGACTTCGTGGTAGCTTCCGTCGTAGACCTGGACTTTGAAATCCACAACTTCGTAGCCCGCAAGGAAGCCGTTCTTCGCCGCTTCCTGGATACCCTTGTCGATCGCGGGGATATATTCCTTTGGAATAGAACCGCCGACGGTGATATCCTCGAACTGATAGCCCTCGCCCGGTTCAAGCGGGATGAGGTGGATCTTGCAGTGACCGTACTGACCTTTACCGCCCGACTGACGCTTGTACATGCCCTCGGCATCGACCGCCTTGCGGAAAGTCTCGCGGTATGCGACCTGCGGTGCGCCGACGTTCGCTTCAACGTGGAACTCACGAAGAAGTCTGTCGACGATGATATCGAGGTGCAGCTCGCCCATGCCTGCAATGATGGTCTGCCCGGTCTCCTGATCGGTATATGTCTTGAAGGTGGGATCCTCTTCCGCAAGCTTGATGAGCGCGAGCGTCATCTTTTCCTGACCTGCCTTGGTCTTGGGCTCGAGGGAGAGCTGGATGACGGGCTCGGGGAATACCATTTGCTCGAGAATGATGGGATGCTTCTCATCGCAGAGCGTGTCGCCCGTCGTCGTGTTCTTCAGGCCGACGATCGCGCAGATATCGCCCGAGTAAACCTCGCTGATATCCTTTCTCTCGTTGGAGTGCATCTGGACGAGACGGCCGACGCGCTCCTTTTTGTCCTTGGTGGAGTTGTACGCATACGAACCTGCGGACAGCGTACCGGAGTAGCAGCGGAAGTATGCGAGCGAACCGACGAAGGGGTCGGTCGCGATCTTGAACG
>ERZ1643251.686-NODE-686-length-45078-cov-7.656353_pt1 | contig 45078 bp, 43 predicted proteins | sample MGYA00579261_ERZ1643251 | MGnify/ENA primary metagenome ERZ1643251 (study PRJEB29033, sample SAMEA4952267) | chicken gut metagenome | biome: Broiler Chicken; feature: Gastrointestinal Tract; material: Caecum | place: Ireland | collected 2018 | study: Broiler... | reverse complement strand
GACCAACTATTATCATCAAAGATGGGAAATTGAACTTTAGCGCGATGGCAAAAATTAGATATAGTTTAGATGATCTTATCTTGCAACTACGCGAAAAAGGATATCAAAGTATCGAAGAGGTAAGCTTTGCAATCTTAGAGAATAATGGGTCATTATCCGTATTTGAAGGGACACACGAATATCCTATGCCTCTTATTTTAGATGGTGTGATCGACGAAGTTGTCTTAGGTGAAATCGGAAAAGATAAAGGATGGTTAATGAGGCTTTTGGATCACAAAAAGGTACGACTAGAAAATGTATTTTATGCATTTTATACGAAGAAAAAGACGTTTATTATTACGCAGGATGAATTAGAATAAAAAATAAAATGCCTTTTGGACATTTTATTTTTCGATGTAATGATAGTTACTAGAGCGGATCAAACGATTCATGATTGCGATTCCAAGACCTTCTTTTTTTACACCTTCGATTAAAATTTGTGTTGGCTTATAAGTGTCGACTTTTCTAAGTAGTGTAAATATATTATGCGAAATTTCATCGTAGTTATGGATGCTTCCATGAGAGACGAATTTGTCGCAGTGAATTTTATTTTCATGTTCTTTGAATCCAATCACAACAGTACCAGCAGTGACGTTTTCGTTTACGAGATCGATTTGTGTTTTTTCATCATCACTATAAATGAGTGTACAAGGACTTTTAGGTGCATAGTGTTTGTATTTCATTCCCGGACTTCTGACAACACCTTCAGCTTTTTCGAAGATATGTTTGTCGATCGATACGATTCCTACGACTTCTTTGATATCCTCTGGTGTGATTTTTCCAGGTCTTAAAATGGTTGGAATTTCATCTATAACACGTACGACAGTAGATTCGATTCCTATATCGGATGGCCCGCCATCGATGATGATATCTACTTTTCCTTCAAATTCTTCTTTGATATCTTCGATGTTAGTTCCACTTGGTCTACTAGATATATTTGCACTCGGGGCAGCGACTGGAACATCTGCACACTTTAAAATTTCATGCGCAATTTTGTTGGAAGGCATGCGGATTCCTACGGTATCTAAATGAGCAGACACGTTATCTGGAACGATCGCTTTCTTTTTTAAGATTAACGTAAAAGGTCCTGGGAAAAAGGCATCGATTAGTTTCTTTTCCATATCGTTGATATCACAAGCGAGTTCGTCTAATTGTTTAAAGTCGTGAATATGGACGATGAGAGGGTTGTCATTTGCTCTTCCTTTTGCTTCAAAAATGTGGTCGACTGCGTCTTCTTTTAATGCATTTGCACCTACACCGTATACAGTTTCTGTCGGGAAGATTACGAGTCCGCCATCTCGTAAGACTTGTGCGGTCCTTTGTAATTCTTCTTTATTGATAGATTGTTTAAAATCGTAAATTTTTGTCATACTTTCACCCGGTGAATATTATACACTCAATTTTTGAAAAAATATAGTATAATAAAAATAGAATAGGAGTGAGGGCATGAGCCATAATCGCAGAGAACATATGAAACGCTATTTTAATGCGTCTTACGATTCTAAGTTACATTTGAATCAACATTATATCAAAGGAGAAAAAGCTATAATCCCAATTCACGTGGAGGCGCTTTCGGATATTTATTCTCAATATGATAAAGAAAACAGAGTTTTAAACGAAGATTTAGTTTCTTATATCGAGCAAATTGCTTATTATATTCCATATCAACATTCGATCGTATTAGAGTTCGAGGGAATGACTTTTTCTGAGGAAGAAAAAGCCACACTCGTCGATGTGGTTACGGATCAATTTGGACTTGTTACACACGATATGACTGTAGAACTTAGGTATAATACAGTGAAATCGATCAATCTATTTTTGATTGGATGTCTCGTACTCGCTTTATCGTTTTTCTTGCGTGATATAGAGCATATGAATTATTTGAGTGAAATTTTATCGATCATAGGGACGTTTTCTATCTGGGAATTTGTCAATACGATCTGGTTTGAACGGAAGATGAAAAAAATTGACAAGATGAATTCTGGTCAACTTTCTTCATGTACTGTTACGTTTGTCGAAGATTAAGCATTATGAAACATTTTTCGTACGGAAACATATTGGTGAAACGTTACGTAGATAACGTTACTTGCCATTGCAATGACGAGTCCCCACATACCGATATTTAGGTAGCTTGCTCCAAACAGAATGAGTGTACGTAAAATCATTCCTTGCAGAGTACCCATCATGGCAGTTTTCGCTTTTCCTGTTGCCTGAAGAGTACTTGTAAGAGGAGCTTGAATATAATGGAGGATAAAAATAGGAGCGAGAACTCTTAAATAATCGATTCCTTGATTAGTGTGATAAATGAGATGTAGAAAAATTTCAGGGAATAAGCAAAATAGAATCGTAATCGGAATTCCGATAAGCAAAGAAAATCCAATTGCTTGTCGGATTTTTGTTTTGGTGTAAGTATAACGTTTCTTTTCATAGTTACGACTCACAACAGGAATTAATGCTTGGCTGATTGCCATGGAAAAGAAAGATGGAAGTAATAATAATGGGAGGACGTATCCATTTAGAATTCCATACTGATTGACGATGAAAGAATTAGAGTATCCAATTTTTAGTAGGACGTATGTTAGGAGGATTGGTTCGAAAAAAGATCCGATATTTCCGATCAGTCTACTTCCTGTTGCAGGCAAACTAATCGATAGTATTTCTTTAATGTTTTTCTTTTTCGGTTTAAAATCTTGTTTTGAAATTGTAAAGTTCTTCGGTAAAAAGAAGAAGAGAACGAGAATCGAAGTAAGTTCACTTGCGATATTCGATAGAATGATAAAAGCGACCGCATATTCGATTCCTTTGACGAGAAAAACAGGAATTCCGATGGCGAGAATCACAAGTCTTACGATATCCTCCGTAATGTTGGAAACGACGTGAGGTACCATGCGTTGCTTCCCAAAAAAATACCCACGCAAGATACTAGAGATACTAATAAATGGAAGGACAAAACCGATTGCAATGATTCCGTAAAAGCATCTTGGTTCGTGTAAGAGTTCTGTAGAAAGATAAGAAGCTCCGAAGAAAAGTCCGATTAAAATGATAAGGTTAAGAATAAGAGAGATCGGTAAAATGGAGAAGACTAAGTTTTTATGATCGTTTCGTTCTTTGGCAACGAGTGTAGAGATGGCGATTGGGAAACCAAGTTGTGCTAGGGCAATCAACAGCATGAAAGTAGGATTCATAAGCATGTAGATTCCAATTCCCTCTGTTCCGATCAGACGGGTCATGACGATCTTGATGAGCATTCCAAGTATTTTAGTAATAAGACCTCCAATCATTAAAATAATAGTGGAACGAATAAATTTACTTTTGTACATACGATCACCTGATTCATCATATGAAAGGATAGGACAAAAAATACGATAGCAGGTGAATTCTTTTAAAAACGTATCGATAACACTTTAAAAACATAGGAAATTGGTTTATAATAAATATGAGCTTATCGAGGTAAGGAGGAAATATGGCAGACATTTTTCAAACGCAGCAAGAGTTGTATCGCAGAGTTCGACCTGCCCTTAGTTCTAAAGCGGAAGAGATGCGACGCTTAGGATATACATTTATCAAAGAAGAAGATGTTTGGAATTTCTTAAAAGAATCGAAGTGGAGACAGGCAGAAGGACTTTCTTTAGCGCAACTTGTAAGCGATATTTTAAATGCGGAAAACGACCCGATTCAAAAGTATGTTTTGGACCGGTTAAAGCATGTAGAAAGAAAGATAGATTAACAGGAGGAGTTTTATGAAAGCGAAAGAGAAAACAAAAAAGAAACAAAAAAAGTCGATTGTAAAACCATTGCTTGGGGTATTGGTAGTAGCAATCGTGGTTGGTTGTGCGATGATTCCACTAATGCAAAACTTGAATTTCGGCCTTGATTTACAAGGAGGATTTGAAGTTTTATATAAAGTGGAGAGCATCGATGGTAAAAAAGTAACATCAGATATGATGAAAAGTACATATAAGACGATCGAAAAACGAATCGACGTATTAGGTGTAACAGAACCTAGTATCGTCGTAGAGGGAGATGATCGCATTCGTGTACAATTAGCTGGGGTGACAGATCCAGAAGAAGCTCGTAATTTGATTAGCCAAGCTGCCAATTTGACTTTCCGCGATACGAGCGATAATTTGATCATGTCAAGCGATGTACTAAAAAGTGGTGGAGCAAAGGTATCTCAAGATTCTTACGGGAAACCAGCAGTTGCTCTATCAGTTGCGGATAATTCTAAGTTTTATAGAGCAACGAAAAAAGTAAGTGAAATGTCAGATAACCGATTAGTCATTTGGTTAGATTTCGATCCGGAAACTGATTCTTTTCAAACGGAACAGGCGAATTGTGGATCGCTTTCTAATTCAAAATGTCTTTCTGTTGCGACAGTTTCGCAAGGATTCTCAAGTGATGTTATCATTCAGGGGAACTTTACAGAACAAGAAGTAAATAGTTTGGTTGAACTTATTAATTCTGGAAGTTTGCCAACGAAACTGACGGAAGTTTCATCTAAAACAGTTGTTGCTTCATTTGGTGCTGACTCATTATCTAAAACATTTGTTGCAGGTGTTGTCGGAGTTGCAGGAATTGTTTTACTTATGTGTGCGCTATATCGTTTCTCTGGATTTATTGCAAGTATTGGGTTGTTATTTTATACAGCAATTACTTTCTTAGTATTCTGGTTGATCGGTGGAGTGCTCACTTTGCCTGGAATCGCGGCGCTTGTCATTGGTATCGGTATGGCGGTCGATGCGACAGTTATTAGTTTTTCTCGTATCAAAGATGAGTTATACAATGGTACGAAATTAAACATGGCCTTTAAATTAGGAAATAAAAATTCATTTATGACAATTTTTGATTCTAATATTACGACGTTGATTTCTGCAATCATTTTATTTATCTTTGGAGAGAGTAGTGTCAAAGGATTTGCGACGATGTTAATCATCAGTACGATTGTAACTATGGTTGTCATGGTATTTATTACGAGATATCTTGTCGGACTTTTCGTAAAAACAGGATATTTTAACGATAAGTTACGTGCCTTTATTGGAATTCGTGAAGAAGAAGTTCCAAAGATTGAGAAAAAGGAAAAACGCGTTCACGAAGATTGGAAAAATGTGGATTTCGTAAATAAGAGAAAATGGTTCTTCTTAGCATCAAGTTTGATGATCATTATTGGAATCGTATCTCTTGGAGTAAATGGACTACATCTTGGAATCGACTTTAAAGGTGGATCTTCTATTACAGTGCAAAGTAGTCAGAATTTAACTGAAAAAGCACTTGCAAAGGACATTGAATCATTAGGGTATGAAGTGATTGAAACAGATCAAATTAACGATGAGACGTATTCTATTAAAATAGAAGATTCTTTGAGTCGTAAACAAGTGTTAGAAACAGAAAATTACTTTAAAGATAAATACGAAGCTACAACAGATATTGGAGTTGTTTCTAATATCGTAAAACAAGAACTTGTAAAAAATGCAATAATTTCTGTTATCTTGGCAAGTATTGCTATCGTAATATATGTATCGCTTAGATTTACATTTAAATTTGCGATCGCTGCAATTATCGCATTGTTCCACGATGTCTTTATGATATTTACAGTATTTAGTTTATTTCAAATCGAAGTATCTAGTATCTTTATTGCAGCAGTTCTTTCTATTATTGGATATTCGATCAACGACACGATCGTAACATTCGATCGTATCCGTGAAAATATTCATACGAAGTTTAAGAACAAATTAAAGACAAAAGAAGATTTGTGTGAAGTTGTTAACATCAGTTTAAGAGAAACGTTGAATCGTAGTTTAGTAACGACATTTACGACATTGATCCCAGTAGTTAGTTTGATTTTACTAGGATCACACGAAATCATTACATTCAATTTAGCGCTTTTTGTAGGGTTTGTAGTTGGTGTATATTCATCTATCTTTATCGCTAGTCAATTGTGGATTGAATTTTCAAAACGCAATATAGGAAAAGCAAACCAAAAAAGATGGTATGAAGAAGAGAGTGACGAGGTAGAAGAACTTACTGTAAAAGGAATTAATGCATAAACGAATAGAGGGTGTTATAAATGACAAAAAAAGATTCTAACGTGACGTATGAAAAGTTAGAACAAGAATGTAGAAAGTACATGAAAGAGGAAGATGTCGCGCTCATAAAAAAAGCTTATGAGTTTGCAAAAGAAAGCCACATGGGAGAATTACGCTTAACAGGAGAGGATTACATTGAACATCCTCTCTCTGTTGCTTATATCCTCTCTCATATGAATGCTGATTGTGCGACGATTTGTGCAGGACTTATGCATGATCTGTTGGAGGAAAATGATGATGCATTGCCTTATTTGAAAGAAACTTTCGGGGAAGATATCGTTTCGATCATCGAAGGGGTTACCGTTATCAATCGTTTGAACTTTGAAGGAGATACGCAATCTTTGATTGCAAATCATAGAAAGATCTTAGTGGGACTTTCAGAAGATGTACGTGTTATCTTTGTAAAAATGGCAGATCGTCTTCACAACATGCGAACTCTTTGGGCACTTCCTGAAAAATCTCAAAAAGAAAAGGCGAAAGAAACACTTGATATCTTAACGCCGATCGCCCATCGCTTAGGTATGAACCACATCAAAAGCGAGCTAGAGGACTTGTCTCTCCGTTATCTAAAACCGGATGTATATTTCTCTATCGTCGAACAGTTAAATCAGACGAAATCGGAGCGTGATCAATACGTTACTGATATGATAGAGAGTATTCATAAGATGTTGGAGGAAGCAAACATTCCACATAAGATCAAGGGAAGAGCAAAAAGTATCTATAGCATCTATAAAAAACTCGATAAAGGAAAGAAATTTAGCGACATCTACGATTTACTCGCACTGCGCGTATTTGTAGATACCGAAGCAGAGTGTTATCAAGTATTGGGAATTATCCATTCGAAATTTAAGCCGAAGCCAAAGCGTTTCAAGGATTATATCGCAATGCCGAAGACTAATATGTATCAATCTCTGCATACGACAGTATTTGGAGTGGACGAACAACTTTTTGAAATTCAGATTCGTACTTACGAGATGGATATGGTGGCCGAAAATGGTATTGCTTCTCACTGGTCGTACAAAGAAAAGGGAAGTAGTACGAAGGCAAGTCTACAAAATGCGATGGAACAAAAGTTACAATTCTTCCGATCTCTTATGGAGTTGAAGCAAGAAGGTGCAAGTGAAGAAGAGATTGCAAACTCTGTTGCCGACGAAGTTTTAAAAGAAAATGTATATGTCTTTACTCCGCAAGGAGATGTAATCGAATTATCTAAAGGAAGCACGCCAATTGACTTTGCCTACCGTGTACATAGTAAAGTTGGAGATCAAATGGTAGGAGCGATTGTCAATAACAACATCGTTCCTTTAGACTACGAACTAAAAGATAATGATATCGTTAAGATCAACACGAGTAAGAACTCTCCTGGACCTAGTAAAGAGTGGTTAAATATTGCGCATACAGCGCAGGCGAAAAATAAAATCCGTGCGTTTTTCCATCGCATCGATAAAGAGGATTATTTAAAACGTGGAGAAGAAGCGATCAACAAAGAATTACGTAAGAGAAAGATCGCATTTGGTGACTTTTTCACGGATGAAAACGAACAAAAGATATTAAAAGAATTAAAATACGATACGTTAAATGAAGTTTATATCAATGTTGGAAATGGGAAATTGCCAGTCGGAACATTATTAAACGTTATCTTTAATGAAACAGAGACAAAAGAAGAACTCATTTTAAAAAGAACGCAAAATAATAAGGTATATGTACCAACGATTAAAAATGATATTGTCGTCGATGGAATCGATGAGATTAAAGTAAACATAGCAAGTTGTTGTAAACCGATTCCTGGAGATCCTATTACTGGATACATCACAAAAGGAAATGGAATTACAGTTCATCGCATGAGTTGTCCAAACGTTCACGATTTACAAGAGAGAATGATTTCTGTACATTGGAACGAAGAAATACAAAAGAAATACCCGACGACTGTTTTGGTACACGCTATAGAAGAAAAGAATGTGCTTTTAGATATTATTTCTAAGACAAGTAATACGAACGTGACCGTTCAAGGAATTCAAACGCTTCATACGAATGATGGATTTTTATATAAAATTACAGTCATTCTTTCCAATAAAGAACAACTAGATAAATTTATGAACGATGTGAAAAGTATTTCTGAAGTTCGCGATGTAGAAAGATGGATGCAATAATGAGAGTGATTATACAGAGAAGTTTACAATCGAATGTCAAGGTGGATGGTAAAATTGTTGGAGAAATCGAAAAAGGACTTGTAATTCTCGTTGGATTTACATATGATGATACTATAGAGGATATAAAAAAGATGGTCGATAAAATTATTCATCTTCGTATTTTCGACGATGACAATGGTGTTATGAATCGTTCTTTATTAGATGTTGGTGGCGAAGTTTTAAGTGTTTCACAATTTACTTTATATGCCGATACAAAAAAGGGGCGAAGACCTAGTTATATGAAAGCCTTGAGAGGGGAAGAGGCAATTCATCTATACGATCAGTTTAATTTACAGTTAAAGGACCATAATATAAACGTAAGTACCGGTATCTTTGGAGCCGATATGAAAGTATCGATTACAAACGATGGACCAATTACGATTGCGTTAGAAAGTGAGGAGTGGCATGTTAAAAAATAAGATTGACTATAAGTTAGTGAATATCGCACTCGTTGCAGGTATTATTTATCTCTTATATCATACAGGAAAACTATGGATGGGAGTAACAGACAAAATTATTGCCATTCTATTGCCATTTTTCTTCTCTTTTATTATCGCCTATGCTTTTTATCCGGCGGTCAAGTATTTAGAGAAAAAAGGTTTCCCAAAATCGATTGCGATCTTCGCAGTTGTCGCAATTATCGTAAGTCTGTTTGCAATTACGGCGATTTTAATTGCACCGTTATTATTCGATCAATTATCTAGCTTATTTAATAGCATTATTTCTTTCTTAAAAGAGATGTCCGTCAATTATGATTGGAACGTTGGTCCATTACAAGATTCACTATCTAAAACCTTTAAAGAAATTATCGTGAATTTAGGAAAATATGTATCAGATGGAGCTTTATCAGTAATTGGAGTATCCCTATCTGTGATATCGGCTGTTGTCATTTCGTTCTCTGCATTTATTTACTTTTTGATCGATATGGAACGTATTCGCGAAGGAGTTAGAAACTTTTTAAAGAAAACTTCAGCGCGTGCATTTCGCTATGTACAAACTTTAGACCATGAAATGCACAACTATTTAACGGGATTTGTTAAAATTATCTTTATCTCTTTAATTGAATACACGTTAGCGTTTTATATCATCGGGCATCCAAATGCATTACTGTTAGGTTTTCTAGCAGCAGTGGCGACCCTCATTCCTTATTTTGGAGGAATCGTCGTCAACTGTATTGCCGTTATTACTGCGTTTGTATCAGGTCCGGTCTTATTCATCAAGACAATTATTGCTTTCCTAGTTTTATCTAGTTTAGATGGATATTTGATCAATCCACTCGTCTATGGTAAAACGAACGAAGTTCATCCGATCGTCGTAATTATGTCTGTATTCGCAGGTGGGATTTTATTTGGAGTTACGGGAATTATACTTTCATTACCATGTGCAATTTTACTGATCGCGACATATAAATTCTTCCGTGAAGATATTGTAGATAAATACGAAGAGATCAAGGAAGGAAAAGATGAAAAAGAAAAACCTGCTCGAAAAAAAGAGAAGAATAGAAAAAGCTCTAGCACAGTCTAGAACTTTTTTATGTGAAAGATAGATTTATAGAAAAACATCGACTACTTTCTTGACAAAAAAGAAAGGAACTAGGTATAATAGTAACAGAATGATAGCGAGGGGTACTATGTCCAAATGGAAATATTTCATTGTTTTGCTGTTTTGTTTGGCAATTTTTCCAGATATTGTATCGGCGGAATCTTGCGATTATAATGTGTTATCTAGATTAAAAAACTATGCTAGTAACATAAAATATGACTACAGTTATACTGAACAAAATAACCAGGTTGTATTTACTGCACGTTTTACAAATATTTCTGATAATGTCATTTTAATAGATAAGACAACAGGACAAACTTATACAAATGTCGGTGAAATTACAGTGGGAAACCTGCAACCTGGGAAGAGTTATGAATTTACTGTAATTCCTTCAAACAAAGGTTTAACAAGTGTAATTCGACGACAAAATATTTGGGGACAATGGGTAGAATATGAAGTGCCAACAGATGTAAATGAAAATTGTAGAAACACAGAATTAAAGAAAATTTATATTACACTCCCATCCTACAACCCTTATTATAAATTACCTGTATGCGAGGGTGCAGAAGAATATGACATGTGTTTTAAATGGCAAAAGCACGAGTTATCGGAGACAGAATTCATAGAAGATGTAACTAAATATAAAGAAGAAAATGCGGTAAAGGATAAGACAAAAAAAGAAAAGGAAAAGACCCCTTTAATGGAACAGATTGTTGCGTTATTAAGAGAATACTATTATGTTCCAATTACGATTGCGATCATTATCGTAATTGCGGCAATTTATATAAAGAAAAAACGAGAAGCAGAGGAAGGCTGGTAGTATGAAAAAGATATTTTATGGGATATTAGTCGTTGGTATTGTTGGTATCATGGGATATGCTACACTACAAAATGCTGAGGAAGTTGATGCAAAACCTATTCCTCAAGATGAGGAATGTAAGCAACCAGGTTATTTCGAAGATAGTTTTACTTATAAAGAAAATGAATATTGTTCAACTACTTGTGTAGCAAAAGGATATACTGATTTTCCAACTGAAATTACAACGGTAAATGTCGATCAAACAGTAAATGCTGGTGGTCAATTTCAGTGGGAAGAGATTCGAATCAATACAGAATTCGAGTGTACGACAAACATCGACTATTCAAAGTGGTATAACGATTATAATCGTTTGATTGAAATTGCTAAAGAAGCTTTGAGAAATATTGCAAGAGAAGCACATCAGTATAATAGTAGAGAAACAATTGGAAGATGTAAAATCCGTATTTATAGTGGTAAACAGGAACGAAAAAATTCGACGGAATGCGCAAACGAAAGAACGAGTCAGACCAATTATATTAATTCACCAACGATGCAAAAGGTAACCGAATTTGGAGCAGACTCTACTTTTCATGGCGATTGGTTGTCTGCGGGGAAACAAAATCATGTATCTGAAACATATCCAAATTGTTATGCGGATACAACCGATGAAGTTATTGTTCCACCAGCAGAGGAGTGTCCAGCCGGATATGTAAAGGCTAACGGAGTTGATATGTCTAGATACTGTTGGCGGTGGGTTTGTGATCCGTATTGCATTGTCGATCTTTATAGCGAACTCGATGGTGGGGATTTGATAAAATATGACCGAGTTCAATGTGGTGATACAGCTGATACTTGTCACTCTGTTGGGACTAAATATTATTGTGATTATGCAAAACCTGTTTGGGATGACATTAACTTTGATAATTATTGGGTAGATGTTTTTAACGATGCGATGCGTCAGTTAAAATCTATGGGTTCGAATGGACTTCCTGGTAAATTAAAAGCTTGTAATGAGTCAAGTGAGAAGAGAATTCAAAAAATTGCGAAAGATCCAAGAACGATCGTACATTATGTAGATCCAACCGATAATTACCACGATGCTGAAAATTTAGAGTTAGAAACAGTTGTAGAGCAACCGCTTACTATGACTACGACACAAAAAACACCAGCAGCTAATCCGAATGTACCAGTTTTAAATACAATTGCGGATGGTGTTTCTAATAACGGAAACAGTAGCTTTAGTTTTACGGCGTTGGGAAAACCAGCTGGAGTTAGATTATATACACAAACAACCTCTGCTGCTTACTCTCAATATGCAAATACACAAGTTAAGAAAAAAGCTACTGCAAAATATAAATATGAATTGCCAGATGGTTTCTATCAATACACGTTAAAACCTGATGGAAATATCGTGCATAAACCAGGTTCTACTGGCGCAAGTATTGCAAATCAAGGATCTATTAGTTCATATGTAGATAGTGGTCGATATATCGATTTAGGATATTCTAGCTATCCTGTACATTATCAGACTCCAACGGGAATTTACCCGATTTCCTTAACTTATAATATTCCAGGAGTTATTGATGGAGACCGCTTGTATGAATGTATGTATCGCGTTAAGAATCGTATCGCATGTCCGGAAGGAGAATGCCCTGATCCTGGAGATGAAACCCCACCAGGTGATGGTGATGGTGGTGGAGGAGACGATAATCCACCATGTCCAGATGGAGTATGTGATGACGACGATCTATATTCTGGCTTGAATGTCGTTTATCGACCAATATCCTTATCCGCTCCTTTCCATTATAGAAATGGAAAAGTTAGAGAATCTGGTGAAAATTGGACAGATGAAGATATAAGTCAATTCATTTTAAATAATCGTGGTGTATCTGATGATGCGGTTTATAATAAACAACCAATTTATGAATTTACTTTAACTCCTGCAGCGATTGCTGATATTCGAAAGTATAATAGTACACATGAATTTTCTGATTTTAGAACTATGACGTGCTATGGAAAAGATGGAGAAGGTAAATCGATTGGAACAAAATGTAAAAGTGAGTTTATAGACAACATGAAGGGTACTTTAAAAGCAAAAGGGTCTTGTATTACGAATCGTAGTGCTAACGGTTTCTATAGTTGCGCTGGAAAGAAGTCAAATCAGGATCAAATTGATGTCGCTAAGATGTTAAAAAAGAATGGAAGTTTATAATTTCCATTCTTTTTTTCATTATTTTTAACAAAAATTTGACAAAATCAAACTTTTGTATATAATAGGAGTCATCAGGGAGGAGAATGATACAATGGCTTTGAGTAAAATACAAAGCAAAAAGGCTTTATATAAGAAAGCTTTAGCTGCATTACTTGCAGGAACAATGGGAATGGGAATTGCTGGATGTAGCAATTCAAACGAAGGGACACAACCAGACACAAAAGAACAAACAACAGAGGTAAATGAGGACCCAAAAGAGGAAGAATTTAAACTTCCATCAGAAACAATGAGTGTTGAGGAGACGCAAGGTTTAACTGCCGGAACGATCATAAGTTTTGATGATACTAATAAAATTCCAGATGAGGCGACTTTGGAAGGTATGAATCTTACTGCTATTTATCGCGTTGAAAAGAGTCTCTATGATAAAGATGGTGTTTTATTAGAGTCTGGTGTTGAAGCTTTATACGGAGTCTTGCCAGCTGAATTAGCAGATGATGGTGTTAATGAAAAAGCTATGAACGATGGATATGTTTCACAAGAACAGTGGATTGGAATGAAAATCGCAGAAATATATGCTTTTGATCAAAATGCTAATGGAGAATGGATTAAAGTTGTTATGAATGATAACCATTTAATTGAAGGAACGCCTGTAGTATCAGAACAACTTTTAAACGAATTACAAGGTCCACAAAAGGTAAAATAGAACAAACAAGCTTAAGGCTAATAATGTTGGCTTTAAGCTTTTTTTGTTATCATAATTATATCAATTGACATTCTTGTTCATATTTCGTATAATGACTTTAGATATAGTAAAGAGGGGTAAGATGAAGAAAAACGGTAAAAAAACATTAAATAAAACAAGTATAATTTCTTTATATATTAAAAAATATATGAAATTTATTATAGCAGTTGTTATCGCGTTGATCGTGATCATTGGTGCAGCAACTCTGTGGAATCAAGAACAGTTGAAAACAATTGTTTCTGACGTGAGAGAAATCATGGAGAAAAATGACATGACACAAGGGCTATTTCATATTAAAGGTAGTCGAGTTTATTATGAAAATAATGATGAGAAAGAATTAGTGGGAACACTTCCTTTCTTTGGATGGATCCATGGATATGTACATTTAACAGAAGACAATGAGATGATACGTATTTGGAATCACGGATGGATTACATATAAAAATTATAATCAAAAGAATATGAAAACCAGTTTATTGTTTGCAAATGAAAAATTAACATACAATGCAATCGAAAATGAACAAGTATTTATTGTTCCTTCTACTGGAACCTATAAAATAGAGTTATGGGGAGCAAAAGGCGGAGAATCTACTGCTTACCGTGATACGAATCCTTATGTTGGAAAAGGTGCTTATGTCTCTGGAGAGATTTTCTTATGGAAAGGTGAAAAACTTTATTTACAGGTTGGATCAAAAGGAGAAGACGGTGAAAAGATTTATGATTTAAGAAGATTTACTGCTTTTGGGTATCCTTCTTCCGGTGGTAAAGGTGGATACAATGGCGGAGGAGATGGAATGGACGATTCTGAGCTAAGCGCCGGCGGAGGCGGTGGAGGTGCTACCGATATTCGTTTAGTTTCTGGAAACTGGGATGATTTCGATTCTCTTAAGTCACGGATTATGGTTGCCGGAGGCGGTGGAGGAATGAGTCGGTTATACGGATATACAGACACAATTTATGAAAATACTGGTTCTAGTGGAAGTGGAGGTAAAGTAAAAGGAAAAAATGCACCTGTAGTTCTAATACATGTTCAGGATTACGGACATGGTTCTACACAAACAGATGGTTATCAATTTGGCGTAGGAGAAAACGGTGAATGGTGTTTATCTACCTTAAATGGGTTAGGTGGTGGAGCCGGAGGATATATAGGATCACATTCTGGAGCTTGTAATCCTATCGATTGGAATTTGCCATCGGGTGCCGGAGGTGCTTCCTCATATGTGTCTGGATGCAAGAATTGTAAAGCGATTAAAGAATCATCCACGGAAGGTAATTTACAATTTGAAAAAGATGGCGTTCATTACTCAGGTAAAAAATTTAAAAATATTGTTATGATTGATGGGGATAGTGAGATGCCAAGTACGAAAGACGCAAACAAAAAAATGACCGGTAACAATGGCGATGGCTATGCACGTATTACAAAGGTAGGTTGGTAATATGATAGATAAGAGATTTATATATTTTATATTGGGTATTGTACTAGTTTATATTGTATTAGAGTTTTTACTTACCTATGTACCTTTTTTAGAAAAAGAAACCGCATATGCTTCATTTGTAGAACAAACGGATAAAATAAAAAAAGAAAAAGTAGATGAAATTACCGAATATAAATTTGATAATGGCAATTTATATCAGACACCAACAGGAGATGTCTTTGGTTCTTGGGAGTATCCTAATTTCTGTATCGTTCAAGAATATCCGAATAATAAGCCTGTCATTAAAAATGATTGTGAAAAAATTACTTATGATACAGCAGCAAAACATATAGAAAAAACAAGCGATTCAAAGATTTTGGTAGATGATACGGAAGCAACCGGGAAAGATACGACTAAACCATTTAGTAGTAAAAAATACTTTGTAGGGACAAATCCTAATAACTATTTATATTATTCTGGTAGTTGTTATCGCGTTGTAAATATCGCTCAAAACGATACAGTGAAAGTTGTTTACGAGGGAATCGCGAATTCTGATGGAAGTTGTACTGATGTTGCTGATAATAATTCAGGAATGGTTATGCTTTATACTTGGGATGAAAATAAACAGAGATCTGGTAACTTTGAGAATGCTTCTACGTTAAAGGGAAATCTCGATCGTTTTTATGAGGAAGAAGAGATCAATACAGTAGCTATGAAGCAACCGATTGATACCAGTGTTATTGCAATGGCCGATTGGTATATTGGAAAAGTAAACGAAGGCAATACGACGTTACTTGAAGATATTCAGAATGAACGAAGCGAAATATCAACGACACAGTTTCCATTAGGACTTTTAAATAATAGTGACTATTTAAAAATATCATGTCAAACATCTGGTGGTAAATCGACTACAGATTGCTCTAAGAATAACTATTTATATAAGTCAAAATATCAATGGTGGACGATCAACTATGGTGAAGAGAAAGATGCATGGTTTGTTCATAAAGATGGTACGATGAAGTCAGATACAATTGGTTATTCTCATGAATATCGATTTAGTGGCGTTAGGATGGCATTCTACTTAAAAGCGGACACTTTACTAACCGGAAATGGAACGGAGAATAGTCCATATCGCATTATTAAATAATAAATGATAAAACCAATGTTGCAAAATATTGGTTTTTACATGTTCTTTACATATTTCTTGACAATTTATATGGTTTTTATATAATAATTTATATTGAGAAAGGGGATGAATGAAATGTTATTGATTGAAAAAAAGAAAACATTGTATAAAAAAATGCTTGCTATAGTGCTTGCTACGACCGCTACATTAGGAATGACTGGCTGCAATAATAACGAAATAGGTTCAGAAGAAGAATATTCTGAAGCGATGATGAATAATGGTTCGAGATATGATGATAAAACATTTCAACAAGAACCTTTAAGTAAAAAATATTTACCCGAAGCTATTATGGATAGCACTAAAACAAAGCTTTTAGCAACTGGTACATATATTGATGCAGAGGATTTAAACGAGATGCCGGATGAAAAGACGCTTGAATTGAATGATCAGGCAATTTGTTATTGGTATTCAAGTAGTACAGAACAAAACGGAGAATTAGTGAACACAAAATATGCGTTGTCATACCCAGAGTTTTTATATCCTGATGGTGCTGCTACAGTTATGAAAGAAGAAGGAAAAGACGTAATCCATTTTCTTGGAATTGAGATTGTCGATATCGTTGATTATCAAAAAAACAAGGATGGAGATTACGAGAAATACATTCAACTTGAATCAAATGAGATTGTATCTGCTGGGCGTGTCTTGTCAGAAAGTAAGATAGAGGAATTAGATGGAAATCAAAAAGTATTAAAATAAGATGGGATTGATTTCCGTTTTTTTGTTTGACAAGTATTTAGAATTGAGATACTATGATATTAGATAAAAGATTGAGGGGATTTTATGATGCAAAACATTGTTAGATATAATCAGGCATTTAGAGAAAAACTTTTCAATAGAAGTTCTGAGCTTGTCTTGAATAAGGCTATTTCTTTGGAAGAGGATGACAAGATTTCTTATTTACCACATATGACTATGAGTAAAGAAGAGACTAATCAGTTAATCCTTTGTCAAGAAATTAAAGTTGAAAATTTGAAAAAGATGCCTAATGAAAAAGTATTAGATGAACGAATGATGACATTAGCATATCATTACCGTACGTTATTGGACCGAAATGGAAGACTAGAACCTCTCGATTTGAAAGTGACAGTAGGCGAACCTCTTCGCAATGATCAATTATTTCGAAAGCGGTGTTATTTGGAGAATGGAAAATTGTATGATCTTCACTATGTTTTTGATGCGATTTCAATTCATCCGGTGTTTCGATATTATCAATTAAGAGAAGATCAGGAAGGAATTTTTTATAAATTAGGTATTGTCAATGGAAAAGAACTTCCGTGCGGTGTGGTAAAATCTCCTAAAAAAGTACGCGAATTAAGTCAAAACTACTACATACAAACAATTTAGAAGATATATTATATTCTTGACGTTTGATAGAAAATCTTATATACTAAGAGTAGATTTCAGATGAAGTGGAAGAGTATAAAAAGATACACTTTAAAGAGACGATATGGTTGGTGAAAATATCGAGTGTTATTTTTAGAAGACACCATGGATGAAAACGTATTCTTTGCGTTAAAAAGAGCGAGGTAGAGAAGTCTATGAAATAAGGTGGTACCGCGCGATCAGCGCCCTTATATCTAGCTTCTTTTTATTGTTTAAGGGGGATTTTATGGAATTGCAGGAAGCGATCAAAAATCGTAGAAGTGTTCGCAAGTTTAATGAAGAGAATGTCTCGAAAGAAGATATCATGAAAATTTTAGAAAGTGCTCGTCTAGCACCTTCTGCTAGAAATATGCAGCCATGGCATTTTGTCGTACTGAAGAATGAACAAATAGAACACGTCTATCAAATGATGGTAGATAAAATGGAAAAAGATGAGAGTACGCGTGCAGCAGAGCCTACTTCTCGGACGGTAAGAAGAGCAAACACTTTGATTTTAGTATTTAATACGATGCCGGAAGAAAGTCTCATCAACATGGAGCAATCGATTGGAGCAGCAATTGAAAATATGCTTTTGCAAGCGACAGAACTTGGAATTGGCAGTGTATGGATTCGTATGACGTATGTCATCGAAGATGAACTACGAGATTGCTATCATATGGATGGTATGAGGCTCAGCGCGACTGTTGCACTTGGTCATTACGATGAATTGCCTAGTCCAAGGCCTAGAAAAGAAATAGAAGATATCATGACATGGTATGAATAGATGGAGGGATAATATGATGCAAAAACCAAAAGGAACTTATGATGTGTATGGAACACAAGGAGAAAAAATATTATATTTAGAAAATTTATTAGCGTCTTTGATGGAGAAATATAATTATCAGTATTTACGTACGCCACTTTTTGAACAGAGTGATCTATTCCACCGTGGTGTAGGTGAGACAACTGATATTGTGACGAAGGAAACATACGATTTTACCGATCGTGGAAATCGAAACATGACCTTGCGCCCAGAAGGAACGGCAGGAGTTGTACGCAGTTTTATCGAAAATAAAATGTACGGAGATCCAACGCAACCGATTAAAACTTGGTATTATGGACCTATGTATCGTTATGAAAGACCGCAAGCAGGAAGATTCCGTGAATTCTATCAGTTTGGTGTAGAAGCATTCGGTAGCAATGATCCGATGTTAGATGCTGAAATTATTAGTATTCCAGTTAATTTTTATCGTTTGCTCGGTCTCAAAGGAATCAAAGTAAACATCAATAGCTTAGGAGATACGGAATCACGTTTAAAATATCGTGAGGCATTATTAGAGTATTTTAAACCTCATTTAGACGAACTTTGCGAAGATTGTAAAGCAAGATATGAGAAAAACCCACTTCGTATGTTAGATTGTAAAGTGGATGCTGAAAAAGATATTATGAAAAATGCACCAAAGATGAAAGATTATTTAACAGAGGAAAGTAAGAAACATTTCGAACTTGTTAAGAAATATTTGGAGGCAATGAATATCGAATATGTAGAAAATCCAAACTTAGTTCGTGGGCTTGACTATTACACTTATACAGTGTTTGAAGTAGAAGCTGCTGTAGAAGGATTTGGTAGTCAAAATGTATTATGCGCAGGAGGAAGATACAACGATCTCGTTCGTACGATCGGTGGACCAGATACTCCTGGTGTTGGATTTGCGCTTGGTATGGAGCGATTACTTACAGCATTAGAATACGAGCAAATTGAACTTCCAATCGAATCAGGAGTGGATGTATATGTTGCACCAATCGAAGAAGGTCAAAAGACATATGCAGCATCTTTAGTACAAGCACTTCGTATGACGGGGTATAAGGTAGAAACTGACTATATGAACAGAAGCATGAAGAGCAACTTTAAAATGAGCGATCGCGTAGGTGCAAAATATGTCATTTTACTTGGAGAGACGGAAGTAGAATCAAACGAATTAACTGTAAAAGATAACCGTACAAAGCAAGAATATAAAGTGATGTTAGAAGATATCGTCGATTTTTTAGATCAGAATTTAGATGGTGAAGTCCACGAATGTCATTGTGGAGGGAACTGTCATTGTCATGAGGAGGAAGAATAATATGAATCGAATCAAATTAAAGGACTTAGATCAATATTTTGGAAAAGAGATAGAAGTACAAGCATTCGTCGAAAATATTCGTGATTTACAATACGTTCAATTTATTATTTTGCGCGATGGAAGTGCAACAGTACAGATGACAATTGAAAAAAGCGAAGAAAAGAATGCAGCATTGGTTGAACTTTTTAAAGAGCTACCTCTCGAAAGTACAATCAAGGCCAAAGTGTTGGTTTCTGAAAATCCAAAAGTTAAATTACGTGGAATGGAATTATTACCAATCGAAGTAGAAGTAACGAGTCGTTCCAAAAACGAACTTCCAATCGATTTAAAAGATAAAGAAAAAACACTCAGAGAGACGAGACTAGACTATCGTTTCTTAGACTTGCGTCGTAAAGATAATCATCTTTTATTCGAGTGTGAAACTTATCTAGAACACATGATGAGAGAATATTGCATCGAACATGAATATATGGAAATTCACTCTCCTAAAATTGCTGCAGGAGCTGCAGAATCTGGAGCAGAGGTATTTAAAATTGATTATTTTGGAGAGGAGGCATGTCTTTCTCAATCACCACAATTTTATAAACAGATGGCGATTGCTGCTGGGTTTGATCAAGTATTTGAGATTGGACCTGCATTCCGTGCTGAAAATTCTCACACGAGTTACCATGCGACAGAGATTAACATGGCGGATGTAGAGATCGGATGGATCCATTCTTTTGAAGATGTCATGGAGATGGAAGAAGAACTTTTAAAGTATACGATTTCTAAATTGAACGAAAAGTATGGAGAGGAAATCAAATCTACATTTCATGTCGATTTAGTTGATACAAGTATTCCGTTTGCTCGCGTTACATTTGATGAAGCAAAACGTATTTTAAAAGAAGAATGTAACTTTGTTGGCGAAAGAGAAGACGATTTTGAACGTCAAGAAGAAATGCTAATTTGCGAATATTTCAAAAAGAAGACAGGGACTGATTTTGTCTTTGTAACGAAATTCCCATTCGCTGCACGTCCTTTCTATCACATGCTTGATAGTGACGGTAAAACATGTAGTTACGACTTATTATTTAGAGGAATTGAACTTACGACAGGTGCTCAAAGAGAACACCGTAGAGATATTTTAGAACAACAAATGATAGAGAAAGAAATCGATCCAAAATCTCTTGCTTTCTATCTTGAATTCTTCGAGTACGGATGTCCACCACATGGAGGATTTGCAATCGGAATTGGGCGCTTTATGATGCAATTATTCAACATTGATAACATTCGTGAGGCTACATTTATCTATCGTGGTCCAACGAGATTAAATCCATAAGAAGTTAGTGCGAAAATCACTGGCTTTTTTCATGCTTTTTTCACAGAATCAGTGTATAATGAATTTGAGGTGATGCTATGAAGATACTTGTCGTAGACGATGAAGCATTAATTCGTTCTGTCGTGGTAGAATATGCAGAAAACGAAGGCTATGAGGTCATCGAAGCAGAGAATGGATTAGAGGCAGTAGAAATCGTTCGTGACGACCCGTCTGTCGATCTTATGATATTGGACATCATGATGCCTAAGATGGATGGATATACAGCATATGAAGAAATAAAGAAGATACGGAACCTTCCGACGATTATGCTTTCTGCAAGAGGAGAGGAATACGACAAACTAATGGGATTTCAACTTGGAATCGATGATTATTTAACGAAACCATTTAGTCCAAAAGAACTTGTCGCACGAATCAAGGCAGTTATGAAACGATACTTAGAAAGAACTGAGGGTGAGTTATTTCGTTATAAAGGTCTTACAATCGATTTTAAAGGACGCGTCGTTACTGTGGATGACCAGGAAGTGAAATTGACACCGAAAGAGTATGAATTGTTGACGTATTTTGTTACAAATCCTAATATCGCACTTTCTAGAGAACAGCTCTTAAATCAAATTTGGGGGTATGACTTTTTTGGAGATGATCGAACGATCGATACTCATGTCAAAATGCTGCGCAACAATTTAGGACCATATCGTGATTTAATTGTAACTGTTAGAAGTATGGGGTATAAATTTGAAATTAAAGAAAAATAGTTTAGGAGTTAAGATATGGTTGTATCTCTGTTTGTTTTCTCTTTTGATTTTGGCCTTTCTATGGCTGTTTCAGGTTCTCTTTTTAAATACGTATTACGAATGGGTTAAGAGTAAACAGATTCGTACATTAGCCGCCGATTTGAGATCTCAGTATAAAAATAATGATTGGACGGAACTTTTAGATGATATGGCTTATGAGAAAGGAATTTGTATCGAGGTATCAAAGGATGGTCGTACGATATATACTTCTTCTGCTTTTAATCGTGGCTGTATGATTAACAGCGATCGGAACCCTAGTATTCTATATTATAAAAACGATTTTATAGAAAGTGGGAAAAGAAAAAAAGAGTACGAACTTATCAATCCTGCTTTAAATAATAAGACATTACTATACGGTATTAAATTAGATCAGGACACCTATGGATTTATCAGTGCTTCTCTAGAACCTCTAGATGAAGGAGCTCGCATTATAAAAAGTCAGTTGATTTATGTTTCTGTTGGTGTTTTCCTTCTTTCATTAGTAATAGGATACGTATTATCTAAAAAACTCTCGAAGCCGATTGTAAAAGTAAATAAGACGGCGCTCAAGATGGCGGAGGGGGATTACGATATCGTCTTCGAAACAGAGGAAGACATCGATGAAATTAATCAACTTGTAAAGACGTTGAATCACGCGAAAGACGAGCTTTCTAAAACGGAAGAATTGAGACGAGATTTACTTGCAAACGTTGGACATGATTTAAAAACACCGCTTACGATGATCAAAGCCTATGCAGAAATGGTGAGAGATCTGACTTATAATAAAAAACAAAAACGAATTCAAAACTGTAATGTCATTATAGAAGAAGCCGATCGAATGACGGGTCTCGTCAATGATATCGTAGATCTATCACAATTACAATCACGTGTGTTAGAGATGCATATGGAACGATTTAATATTACGGAACTCGTTTATACAATTTTAAAACGTTATGATATTTTAAAAGAAAAAGAAGATCTTAAATTTGTATTTGATGAAAAGAACGATTACTATGTATATGCAGATAAAAAGAAGTTAGAACAAGTAATTTACAATTTATTAAATAATGCAATCAACTATACTGGTGAAGACAATACTGTAGCGATTCGATTGATTCCAAAAGAAGATGTGATTCGTGTTGAAATATCAGATACTGGAAAAGGAATCAAAGAAGAGGATTTGCCTCACATTTGGGATCGATATTATAAAAACAGTAAAAAACATAAGCGAAATGCGGTTGGAACAGGAATTGGACTTTCAATCGTAAAGAATATCCTAATCAATCACCAATTTGAATACGGCGTCATTTCTAAAAAGGGAAAAGGATCAACATTCTATTTTGAAGCAACGAAAAAATAATGTGCAAACATTATTTTTTTTGTTTCACTGAACTTTCATAAAACCTCCAATTTCTCTTCACGTTTTCTACATAAAATAGAAGAGGAAAGGAGAGCATATGTATATTATTAAAAATGCATTTAAAAATGTTATTCGTAACAAAGGGAAAAGCATTCTGATCGCTGGTCTTGAGAAGTTGAGTGTTGGTGATATTCGATGTCATGGAGAAAGTATCAAGACGATGAATCGAGATCGTTATCGCTCGAATGAGATCGGCGTTATTTTTCAAAGTTATAATTTGCTTCCTCACTTAACCGCATTAGAAAATGTCGTATTATCGATGGATATCAGTGGCAAAAAGATTCAAAACAAAGAGAAAAAGGCATTGAAACTATTGAAAGAAGTAGGATTAAATGAGGAAAAAGCACGGAGAAAGATTTTGCATCTTTCGGGAGGAGAACAGCAGAGAGTGAGTATCGCGCGAGCTCTTAGCTATGATTGTGAAATTATCTTAGCAGACGAGCCGACTGGAAACCTTGATAAGGAAACAGAACAAGATATTCTAAAGATTCTCGTTTCTCTCGCTCACGAAAAAGATAAGTGTGTCATTATTATTTCACATTCGACAAAAGTAAAACAAAAAGTAGACGAAATATATCATTTGAAAAATGGACGATTAGCACCTAGTGAGTAGGTATTATTAGGACTCATTAATATGTATTGAATAAAAAAAAGAAAAGACTATTTTTCTTTTTTTTGATGACATATCAAACACTCGCTTCCCAATTCAATACAAAGGCTTGAAATTTCATTGCATATTTTCGAACAGATTATATCCATATTTAAATGTTTGATAAAATTTTCTACCTTAGATCCTTTTTGGTAAACTCTATTGGCACAGTTAAATAAATACTTTATTTTTTCTAATCCGTTCGCTCCCTTTATTTTAGTTTCTTTCTTTAGTCTTAAATATCTTAAGATTCCTTGTTCATCATGCATAAACCAATCTTCTATAGTTCGATTTGCTACTAAGCGTATTACTTTACTTGCACCAAGTCTATACAAATCTGCTTCTAATTGATCTCTGTTTATTGGTGGATGAACCCCATATTCAAATACGTCATAATCATAACACAGAAACACAACAATCTGTTCATTTGGATGTTTCTTTAATGTTTCTTTTTTAAACTTTGCTAATAATTTAGTGCTAAATTTTGCGATTCCATTTATACAAATAACATCGATGCTATCTACTTTAAATTTTCGTTCAGGTATTTTCTTCTTGATATGTTCTTTCAGTTGATTATAAAATTCTTCGTCAGTTGGTCCTTCTACATATAAAACAACATGTTTTTTTTGCATTTTCTATTCCACGTAAGAAGATAGTGTCTCAATATCTTCTTCCGTACCACTCATTAAATCAAACAAATATTCACCAACTAACAAATTTAATTCACTAGCATCATTCATAAGCCTTCTTATTGCGCTTTCTTTGATTTTAGAAAATTTTGCCAAGCCTTTTTCATTGGGAATCCCTAAATATAAATTATTTGGGTTAATATAATTTATTAAATGCGATGAATGACTCGTTATAATTATTTTGGAATTTTCTAAAAAACTATCTAACGAAATCAAATATTGTTGTAATAATCTTGGGTGAACTGAATTTTCTGGCTCTTCTATTGCTATTAAAGGAAAATTATTTATATCCGCAACAGTCAAATATGTTAAAATCGTTAGTACTCGCTTTGCTCCATCAGACATTAATTTAAATGAAACTCTTTGTGATAAATTTTTATCTTTTACAAATAGATAATATAATTTGTCACTTAATTCAAATGGTTCTGTACCATCTAAAGGACTTCCTTTTATATTTTCAGCTTCTATTTTATAGGTTTTAACTTCTATATCTTGAACGAAAGGAAATAAATCTTTGAAGGTATTGATTAGCCTTGCGTATTTATTAGGATTTGTTTCCTTAATTTCTTCTAATATTCTAGGTACGTTGTTATCATGCAATAAAGAAATATCTTGATCACTTTTTATGATAAAAGGATTTATGTCGTAACTATTTCGTGGATCAAAATGTCGGTCGATATATATATTAATATTGTTTATAATCTTTACTATATCCATATAAAACAAGGAATCAAATGATTTTAACTTATTTATAACAAGCTCTTGATTGCCGATTACAATATTCTTTTGGCAACTGCCAGACTTAGAAGACTTATAATAAGCGTTTTGAGAATTCCTTCTTACATAACAAGTATATTTTTGGGTGTCCTTAATTTTTAAATATTCATTTTTGATTTTTGATGGTTTATTTTTATCGGTAGACCAATTAAATGAGTAACCGTATATAACATCGCATTCTTCTTTTTTTATTGTAGTAGTAAATTCTAATTCAAAACTAAAATCCTTATTTTTAATATTTTTGTTTAACGGCAAAGCGTCTTTCCAACTCATCATTCGCTTTTTTACGTTTTCTGGTCTAGTTATAAAATCTATACCGAAGTCAATTCCATTTAAAAGATTGGATTTTCCAAAATTATTGATCGATAATAAACTAGTAACTTTATTTAATCGTAATTCAATTTCTTCAATATTTTTGAATCCTTTTAATTTTATTTTTTTTATATTCAGCATATAATTGTCTCCTTTTATTTCCATTAAATGAATACTCAACATTATTTTATCTCCTTTCAAAAAAAAAATCAATGAGTTGTTGGATATTTTCTTGAAATTCTTTAATATAATATATTTTATTACATAAATATCCAAAAAATTGTCGTTTTTTATTTAAATATATATAAATATCAATGAAATTTACTCAAAAAAAGAAACAAAGATGTTATAATAACTGCATTGGAGGTACATATGAGACCACAGGATTACATATATGAAAAGAAAAAGCAAATTATAGGTGCATTTTGTACGTTGTACGGAGAGGAATACTTGGATTATTTCTCTCGGGTTTTTGATGAACTCATATTTTTATATCCGCATATCAATCAGGAAGATTACGACTATATATGGAAGTTATTTTATCGAAATGAAATGAATTATAATGCATTGCCACAAACACTAATTTTAGAGATGCTCGAAGCGAATTTAGGAAGTTTTCGGCCAATTTTAATGAAAGATAGCGGAGATTTAAAAATACGTAAACTCGTTATCTGTGGACTCGATCGTATCGATCATCCAAATATGGACATCGTACTTTTACATGAATTAAAGCATGCGTTTACATATCATTACAAGCTCTATGTTCACGATCAAATGTTACTGAGTCTTTCTGAAAAGTGCGGAGTCAATATTGTGCACAAGAATTATTTTTATGGAAAGTCAAATGTAAAGTGGAATCGTTTTTCTTCGGTAAATGAAGTATTGACGCAAAAAGATGCGAGGCTTTGTGAATTAGAAATGAAACAACAAGGTGGAATTTTTCCGGTCAGGGAAAATGCAAAAACAGCTAAGAAACCATGGTCGGATCGTTATATTTCACTATTTCAAGAAGTTCCAGATGATGGATGCCAAATGTTACGAGATGCAGAGATGAAGGATACGATTGGAATATATACTGATCCCGTCAACGAAGTGTTTCTCACGAAATTATTTCAAGTGATGACGGAATATAAGGAATCAATGGCAAAGGGAGATAAGGCAATGGAAAGACAGCTTTGCACACGATTTGCAACAGTTGTCAAAGAAGCTGCAAAAAAGCAAAAAACTCGTATAAAAAGACTTGAAACTTCATAAATTTTCATGTATATTATAAATGTACTTATTCTTGGTTTAAGAAGTCTCCGACTTTTTCTCGGAATAAGCGTATGATATAAGAAAGGAGAACAGACATGGCTTTAAGTAAAGAAAAGAAAGCAGAAATCGTAAAGAAATATGCGAAAGATGCAAAAGATACTGGATCTTCTGAAGTACAAATTGCTATTTTAACTGAAGAGATCAAAGAATTAACTGAACACTTAAAAGTACATAGTCACGATTATCATTCTAGAAGAGGACTTTTAAAGAAAGTAGGACAAAGACGTAGTTTATTAAATTACTTATTCAAAACTGACGTTACTAGATATAGAAAAATCGTTAAAGACTTAGGTTTAAGAAAATAAGGAAAAAAGTAGGCACTCGTTTTTGGGTGTCTTTATTTTTATAGATGGAGGATATATGAAGAAGATATTTGAACTAGATTTTAGAGGTAGAAAATTAGTAGTAGAACATGGAGAATTAGCAAAACAAGCAAGTGGGGCGGTTCTCGTTCGTTACGGGGATACAGTTGTATTATCTACAGCAGTCGTAAGTAAAAAATCAAATGTACTTGCTGATTTTTTCCCACTTATGGTACTTTACCAAGAAAAACTATACTCTGTTGGTAAAATTCCAGGAGGATTTATCAAAAGAGAAGGAAGACCAAGCGAAAATGCAACACTTGCAGCTCGTATGATCGATCGTCCTATGAGACCATTATTCCCAAGTGATTTTAAAAACGAAGTACAAATTGTCAATACTGTGTTATCAGTAGATCAAGACAATTCACCAGAGATGGCTGCGCTATTCGGTTCATCTTTAGCAACGTCTATTTCAGAAATTCCATTTGAAGGACCAGTTGCTGCAGTTAAAGTAGGAAGAGTAAATGGAGAGTTTGTTATCAATCCGACGACAGAGCAAGTAGAACTTAGCGATATCGATCTTACAGTAGCAGGAACAAAAGAAGCAATCAACATGGTAGAAGCTGGTGCGAAAGAAGTAAGCGAAGAAGATATGTTGGAAGCTCTTATGTTTGGACATGAGGCAATCAAAGAACTAGTTGCCTTCCAAGAGGAGATTATCGCTGAAATCGGGCTACCAAAGATGGAATATGAAGTTTTAGAGATTTCCGATGAAGTCAAAGAAAATGTTAAAAAATTAGCAACAGACCCTTTGAACAAAGCGCTTCGTATTAAAGATAAATTAGAAAAATATAGAGCGATCGATGAGATCAAAGAAAAAATTGTAGAACAGTATAAAGAAGAAAATAAAGACTTAGACGCTGATGAGTTAGTACATCTCATCACAGGTGTAAAATTAGTATTAGAAGAAATAGAATATGAAATCTTTAGACAGATCGTCGTAAAAGAAAAAACGAGAGCCGATGGAAGAAGTATGACAGAAATTCGTCCACTTTCTACGGATATCGATCTACTTCCACGTACGCACGGATCCGCACTTTTTACAAGAGGACAAACGCAAGCTTTAGGTGTTGTTACATTAGGAGCATTAGGAGAACATCAAGTATTAGATGGTCTTGGAATCGAAGATCAAAAGAGATTCATGTTACATTATAATTTTCCTCAATTTAGCGTTGGAGAAACAGGACGCTATGGTGCTCCAGGAAGAAGAGAAATTGGACATGGTGCACTCGGAGAGAGAGCTTTATTACAAGTGATTCCATCAGAAGAAGAATTTCCATATACGATTCGTGTCGTAAGTGAAGTACTAGAAAGTAATGGTTCTTCTTCTCAAGCAAGTATTTGTGCGGGATGTATGGCATTAATGGCAGCAGGAGTTCCAATCAAAGCACCAGTTGCAGGAATTGCGATGGGACTTATTACAGATGGAGACGATTATACAATTTTGACTGATATTCAAGGAATGGAAGATCATCTTGGAGACATGGACTTTAAAGTTGCTGGAACAAGAGATGGAATCTGTGCATTACAAATGGATATCAAGATCAAAGGAATTACAAAACAAATTTTAAAAGAAGCACTTGCTCAGGCAAAACAAGCACGTTTTGAAATTTTGGATGTCATTACAAAACAAATCGCAGAACCTAGAAAAGAAGTAAGTAAATATGCACCTAAGACAATGACATTTATGATCGATCCAAACAAGATCAAAGATGTTATTGGTAAAGGTGGAGAAATGATTACAAAGATCATCTTAGAGGCAAGTCATGTAAATGCTGTTACTGATATCAATGCAGTAAAAGTAGACTTAGAAGATGATGGACGAGTTATTATCTACCATACAGATCAAGATATTATCAATACAACGGCTGAGATGATTCAAAATATCGTAAGAGAAGTAGAAGTAGGAAAAGTTTACAATGGTAAGGTTGTCAAAGTAGAAGACTTTGGATGCTTTGTTGAATTATGGCCAGGATGTGAAGGGCTTGTACACGTATCACAATTAGATACAGCACGCGTAGAAGATCCTAGAGAGTTTGTCAAAGTAGGAGATGAAATTTTAGTAAAATCTCTTGGTACTGATAAAAAAGGTAGACTTAACTTATCTAGAAAAGAAGTGCTCGCTCCGGGAAGTAGCGATAAGAAAAAGAAAAAAGAGCATGAAAAGTCTGAGAAAAAGGAAAAGAAAAAAGTAGAGAAAGAAGAGAAGAAAGCGGAAGAAAATGAATAGTTTTCTTCTTTTTTATTAACTTTGTTTCGTGTATAATAAAATTGGTGATAAGATGAAGTACATAAAGAAGCATAAGGAAGTTTTTCTATTAGTTTTGATCACTAGTTTTGTGATGATATGGATGATGAGTGATCCACATTTACTAGGGCACGACACAAAGTTTCATTTGGCCAATATCGAAAATTTAAAAAATTCCATTTCATGGAATAATTTATTTCCGGTTGATGCGATCGTATCTAATTTATCTTTCGACATGGGATATGGTCTTTACCTGTTCTATCCGATCATGCCTCATTTACTCGTTGCATATCTTGCAAAGTTTTTAAGTCTCTTTTCGGTCGATACTTATACGACACTTTCTATTTTTTATGTTCTAATATCGATTGGAAGTGTGTTACTCATCTATCAATTATCGAAAAAGCTTTCTGGGAATCGTTTGATCGCTTTCTTCTCTGGACTTATCTTTTTATTGATACCGTATCGCATTGGTACGATGACAGTAAGAGGTTCGTTAAATGAATCGATGATATCACTTTTCGTCCCAATGATATTGCTATCTATCTTGGCTTGGAAAGAGAAGAATTGGAAACAGTTTTATATTTTCTTCGTCGTAGGATGGATTGGTCTTATTTGGTCACATATGACGATGGCATTATATACACTTATCTTTGTCTTACCGTTTTTATATTACATTAGAAATGACTTAAAGGATAAAACTGCTTTAAAACGTGGCATTTTAGCTGTTTTGATCGTTACAGTAGTCGTAATACCTGGAATCGTTCAAACGTTCTTACAAGACGGTTATCTCGTCTTTTACGACGGTTATATGACAAGATTATCTCTATTACAAGAGAACTTTCTATCTTGGAAGGATTATCTATTCATGAAATCTAACTACGATTGGACTGTTCCATATTTTATTCCAATCGCATTGATCTTGGCATTAGGTGTGAGTCTTTTTACTTATCTAAAGTCGAAAAATAAAGATACTTATCTTAACATTTTATGGATATGGATACCGGTATTCATCTTTATGATGTCTCCATGTTTTCCATGGGAGATATTACCCAAATCTTTATGGATGATTCAATTTCCATGGAGACTACTAGGGCTATTTAGTATCGTGATTGCCTTATTAGCTCCACTTATGTTGCAAAATAAAAAATTAAATAAATTGTTTTTCCTATTTCTTCTTGTTCTCTTAATTCAGGCAATTCCTTTTTTACAAATGTTAAGGAATCGACCATATCGTATCAATACGATCAATATCGATGACGGAAGAGGAAATATCGTCGAGTATTATCCAGAAGAGTACTTGGAATATCAAAGCTTCTTCGAAATTGAAGATCAAAGCATCAGCATAGTAAGTGGACAAGCAGAAGTTGAAATACTATCGAATCAAACGCACGATATGCGAATCAAAGTAGAAGTAGAAAACGATGTAACATTAGAACTACCTAAAATATATTACAATGGATATGTGATAGAAGACGAAAACAATCATAGGACGAAAGTAGAACGAAGTAAACACGGTCGTGTAGAGGTGACGATTTCGAAAAGTGGTATTTATCATATTTATTATCGTGATCTACCAATTGTAACTGTTTTAAAAATTGTGCGAATCGTCGTTTGCATTGGAATTGTTTTAGGATTTATATTTCATCATAAAAAATTACTTTATGTAAAAAAATAATAATCAATACTTTTATAAGAAAGAGAAAAATGCTATACTGATAATAGAAATATATGGGGGTATATTTTATGGATTATGACTTTAATAGTACAATTGATAATATTCGAAAACTGATGACGCAAACAATAGAACGATTCGAGGAAGAAGTTACCGAAGCTTTATTAGAAAATGAACGGTTTTATGCTTTCCGTGGCGAAGATGCTTTAAGGGATTTAGGCGTCCGTGTTCGTGGAATGGATTCTTATTTAGAAGGGAAATATTTTGACCTCGTACAGGTGCCTACGAAACAAAAATTACACAGAGCATTAGAGGGCCTTTTGGAGAAATTAGAAGAGGCATATGTTGCTATGGAAAAATTTGGAAATGAAAAGCAAATAGAGAAATTTGAAAATTCGCTAGTACAACTTCATCAAGCCTTTACAACTTGTAAGATCATTCGCAACAATTTCAATAGCGATGAGTTTGAAGAATTGCAATCTACTGTTGGGAATTTCTATTTAAATTCTATGCCATTTGATCCTATGGAACACGGATATCATGAATTAACTAGCACTTGTAGACAGGCACAGAATAGATTTGAAGATCGAATGGATGAATTAAATCGGTCTTTACAAAGACATATCGATCAACAGTTAAATATAGAAATTACTGTATTCTTAGCAGAAAAAGAAGAGATGGCAAAAAAACAAGAACAAGAGGCAAATATCACTGATTCAAAGCAAGCAAAAGTTGAAGAGGAAATAAAGCAAGACGTTAACATTCCAACAGAACAATCTGAAAAAACAGACGAGCAAGATGCAGAACTAAAAGAAACTGCAGATACAAGTGATATACCTGAAACTGAAAAATTGGAAGAAACAAGAGTAGAAATCAGCATTCCAACAGAACAATCTGAAAAAATAGATGAGCAAGACACACAAATAGAAGAACAAGTGAAAACAGATGATTTACCTGAAACTCAAACTGTGGAAGATCAAAAGACGAACGATGATGATATTCGAGCCCAACAATTATTAGAGCAAGAAGAAAAGATAAGGGAATTAGAAAAATTAGTTGCGGAACAAGAGGCGAGAATCGCAGAAAAAAATCAGAAGATAGTGGAACTTGAAGAAAACAGAAGAGAATTAAGTGCAACGATCGATCACGCAGAACAACAAATTACTGCGCTGAATCAAAGAGTTGATGAGTTAACTGCAAGAGAGCAAGAGAAAGATCAAGAAATGCAAAGATTAAAAGAAGATAACGAGCTTTTAACCCGTCACAATGAAGAAAAAAGCGAAATGATTACAACTTTACAAAGTCAAATAAAAGAGATGGGACAAGCTCAAAAAGGACAATCACAGCCAAAGGAGTTGACGCCTGAAGAAGATTTAGAACAGACTTATCAATTACTGCACTCGTTTTCCGATGAGCAGAAACAGGCATTTTACAAAAGTTCTAAATCGCAGGAAGCATTAGAAGATTTATTGTTGTTAAAAATGAAGGAATCTGTGCAACCATCACACCAAGAATTATTAGATGAGTTAATTCTCACATTATTGGATGGTAGAAGTTCAGTTACAGTCGAAGAAGATAAAATGGGTATAGGTCATAAATAAAACATTAGAAGGGATGTATCACGATGATTTATGTATTATATGGAAAAGACTTATATTTACGAAAAAAAGAACTGGAAAAAATTATGAAAGAACATCAAATAGAGGAGATTGATTGTAGTCAATATGATCTTACTCTCACTCCTCTAAAGGATGTCGTAGAGGACGCTTCTACAATTTCTCTATTTCACAGTGAAAAAATGATTATAGCAGAAAATGCGCTTTTTCTCTCAGGAGTGACGAAAAAAAATGGAATTGAACAGAATGTCGATGATTTGAGTTTATACCTAGATCATCTCAATCCAGATTGTCATCTAGTGTTGATAGTCGATTCTGACAAATTAGATGAGAGAAAGAAAATTGTTAAAAAAATCAAACAGATTGGTGTCGTAAAAGAATGCTCACAGCCGAAAGATATTCAAAAATTTGTATCTGCTATGGCTGAGGACTACCAAATTGATTATCAAGCAAAGCAATTACTGATAGAGAGAACAAAAGGTGATTTGTTATTGTTGGAAAAAGAATTAGAGAAATTAAAAATGTATCGTTACGATGAGAAAAAGATTTCTCTAGAAGACGTGGAAAATTACACGACGAAGACAGTAGACATGGATATATTTCATTTTATCGAAAATATCGTCGCAAATAAAAAAGAAGCAGCACTAGCTACTTATGATGAAATGTTAAAAAACAATGAGGAACCAATTAAAATTATCATCATGTTAGCAAATCAATTTAGACTCATTTTCCAAGCTAAAAAGCTTTATAAAAAAGGTTATACGGAAAAAGATATCGCAACGGCACTCGGTATTCATCCGTATCGCATCAAATTAGCACTTCAAAGCGGACGTAATTTTGAATGTGACCAATTGCTATCTTATTTAAACCGGTTAGCATTATTAGATAGTAAAATCAAACATGGAGAAATAGAAAAGAAATTCGCACTTGAACGATTTATTTTAGAATTATAGGTGATCTTATGAGAATAGGAATTGATATTGATGGAGTGATCAATAATGTAGATCAATTAAAACTAGATTATCTCTATCAGTTTTGTGTGACACGGGACAAAAAAATTAAAAATGCGAATGGCTTTTTGATTTCTCGGATGACAGATTTGACTTCGAAAGAAATCGAGGAATTTCAAGAATACTACCGACCACTACTACTACGTAACGCAAAAGCGAGACCATTTGCAGCAGAAATCATCGATAAGCTAATGTTCGAGGGACATCAAATTATTCTTTTTACAAGTGAAAAAGGGTATGGACGCGACCATACTCCAATCTATCAATGGTTAATTAAAAATGATATTCATTACCACGAAATTTCTTTTACTAGAAGGAAACAATATGCCTGCCAAGATTATAAAATAGATTTAATGATCGATGATAATTATACTTTGTTTCGAAAATTACCATCTAATATCTGCTGTTTTTGTTACGAGACACGATATAATCGCTTTTATTTTCAACGGAATGTGATTCATGTGCATTCCTGGTATGACATTTACGATAAAATAATACACTGGGATCAAACTATATTAGATTACGAACGACGTAAATTTCGTGCAAAAATTAGAGATTAACAGAATACTATATTCTGTTTTTATTTGTATATTTTTCGATTGCACAAGCGACTAGTTGCTGTTTTACTAAGACTTTACTTCCTTTTTTTAAAGTGACTGACATCGTACCATCTAACGATTCTTCGACATTTGCCCTCATTTTTCCTCCAAGAGGCGCTTTTAATTGATTTTTTTTGCCAGGTTTTAAGCGTACAATTAAATGATAATTTCCTTTATCAAATTCTAATATTGTTACTTCGTTTTGCTTTTCTCTATAAGAAGTTAATTTTGAATGATTATAGGTGGTAAATTTATATTGCCTAGTTCCTAACTGTAGCACACATAAGAAACCTTGAAATGAGAAGATTCCAAATGGAATATCCGCAATTGCTAACATCATACTGATTTTTCTAATATCTCGAGATTCTTTTTTTAATGTATTTGTCTGTGCCCATAGATAATTGCGTGGAAAACTAGTACCGTAATCTTTTTCACTGTAACCATATCCATCTTCGAAATCAATTTCATTTCCTTGATAACTAAAATACCCATCGATATAATGATGCATACTCATAATACCATGAGAACATTTCATAGGAAGATATGAAAATGGTCCCATAATGGTAGGGGAGAGAAATGTTGGCTGATATGGAGTTAATTCACTAAAAAATAAATTTGTTTTTAAATGTATTTCTTCATTTGATAGATTTAGTATTAATTGATCTTTGGAAAAGTAATTTCCGTCTAACTCAATGGAAAACGGCTCGTCGTTAAATTTAATTTTATCGATAGGATATCTACAATAATAACTACGGTGTGAAATGTTTTCAGTCACTTGAATAAATGCGTGAGCATCTTCCGTGCAAATTCCTACGATGATTGCAAAACTTATTTTTTTATCTGCTGTTACTAACTTATAATACCATCCTTCAAAGTACTTCTTTTTAGTTGTATTTCCTTGTAAACAGATTTGGTCTTTCTTTTTCGTATGATTCCCTCCATTCAAAATAATGTATGAAACAAAAAATAATTTAGAACAAAATGTTCATACTATTATTGGAAAGAAAGGTGTACTATGAAAGAGACGATCACACTATTAAATCACATCTATCAAATGTGTGAACTAATTTTGACGAAATTAGAACCTATTTTAAAAGAAGTAGAGGACCGTGAATTTGAAGTTGAAATCACAAGAGAAAAAACAGCCTTTGAAGAAATTAAATATTTAGCTGATGGTCTTCTTGCATCATTAAAGGAAAAAGAGAAGGTTCCTGGAAAAATGCACAAATTTAGTTCATATTTGTCAACGAAACTAAGCACACTTACCAATAATGATCCAAAACATATTTCTAAGCTTATGTTAGAAGGAGAAAAGGAATATCAAAAGGATATCAAAGAAAAAATACATGCATGTAAAAATGCGGATACTGCTATTATCGATTTAGCACGGAGGTTAGATCATACATTGGAAGAGAATTTGCATATGTTGGAAAGATGGGCAGAATAAAAACGAGAGCAATCTCGTTTTTTAGATGCTATAAAGAAGCTTTATGAGTATTTCAGGATCTTCTTTTTCAAAAATGATTTGATATAGTACCGTCAACATTGGGTAAGTAAATGTTTGATTGATCGAAGCTTCGCAAAGAATACGAATGGCGTTTTTTCCTTCAATAGTATTTTTGGATTCAAATTGGTTGATGATTTCTTTTGCTACCTTTGAACCAAGTAATACACCATATTGATAATTTCGACTCTGTGGATTTGACAACGTTAAAAATATATCTCCAATCCCAGCGTCTGTAAAAACTGTTTCTTCCTGACATCCGCTTTTTTTTAATATATTTTTGACGATACAAACGGCTTTTCGAAAGTAAAATGCTTTTGTAGATTCCGTAACGCCTAAACCATGAATGATTCCGGCACCAATTGCAAAGATATTTTTTAAAACACCACATAATTCTACTCCTACGAGATCGCTTGATTTTTCGATGGAAAGCGATTTTGTCTCTAACGCTTTTTTTGCAAGAGATATTACGTCATCATAAAGCGTTGCCAATGTGAGTTCGATCGGCATATTTTGTGCGATATCTTTCGCAAATGATGGTCCAGCCAATATTCCATATTTTACACCTTTCAATTCGTTTTCCATTTTTTCATGAATCCATGGCGTTCCATCTGAAAGAACTCCTTTTGATCCTATGATTATTATTTGATCCTTCTCAATGTATGGTTTTAATGTATTCAATAGATCTACTAAATATTGAGTTGGCGTTGCAATTAAAATAAGTTTAGCATCTTTTACTGCATTTTTTAGATCGTTGCTAAATTGGAAAGTACGCGGAAGTGAGATGTTTTTCAAATATGGACTTTGATAAGTCGTTATTAATGTTTCATATTCTTCTTTGATTGGAGTATATAAGGTGACTGCCATTTGGTTTTGATTTGCCATCATTCCGAGCGATAGGCCATAAGCTCCCGTTCCTAAAATTGTTATCTTCATGTTTATTCTCCTTCTTCTAAAAATTTTTCTATCTTCTGATATACTTCTTTTAACATTCGTTCATGTTGACTTGTCGCCTTCGGACGGAAATATTCTTTTCGATTTAGTGTATCCGGTAAATACTGTTGTTTTACAATTCCATTTGGATAGTCATGCGGATACTTATAATCTCTAGAGTTTGTTTTAATATGACTAGGAACATTCCCCGCTTTTCCTTTTCGAATGTCGTTGATTGCATCATCTAAAGCAGTATGCGCACTGTTTGATTTAGGAGAGAGTGCGAGTTCTACAACGACTGTACCTAAGGGAATTCTAGCTTCTGGGAAGCCCAAACGTTCTGCCGCTTCGATTGCTGCCATGACACGTGGACCCATCGCTGGATTCGCAAGACCGATATCTTCGTATGCAATCACTGCCATTCTTCTACAGATACTATCTAAATCTTCTACTTCGATCAATCTTGCTAAATAGTGAAGAGCTGCATTTACATCGCTTCCTCTGATCGATTTTTGAAATGCTGATAATACATCGTAATGTCCATCCTCGTTACGATCGTGAAAGAAGATTGGCTTTTGGTGAATACTTTCTAAGACACTTGCTGTTACGTGATAATCACTTGCTGCATAATAGGTGACTTCTAGTAAATTATAAGCAGCTCTCAAATCGCCTCCAGATAAAGTTGTAATCATTCGATAACATTCTTCATCTACCACGATATTTTCCAATATATTCGATGCTACTGCGCGTTTTAAACCACTTATAATATCATCTTCTTCTAATGGGAGTAGTTCAAAAATTTGACAACGACTTCGAATGGCTGGATTGATCTTATGATAAGGATTAGAAGTTGTCATACCAATCAAGATGATCAGTCCACTCTCTAAATAGGGGAGCAGTAGATCTTGTTTATCTTTATTTAATCGATGAATTTCATCCATTATAACTACCATAGTTCCATACATCTTTGCTTCTTCGATCACGATATCAAAATCTTTTTTACTATGAATCACCGCATTTAACATTCTATGTCGTAATCCGAGTTCTTCTACGATTGCCGTTGCGATCGTCGTTTTTCCAATTCCTGGCTTTCCGTATAAAATCATCGAAAATAATCTATGATTCTTTACCATGTGATATAAAATTTTATCTTTTCCTACTAAGTGTTGCTGCCCAATGACGTCTTCTAATTTTTTTGGACGTAATTTCATTGCTAATGGTTCATTCATTTTTATCACCTTATATTATTTTATCAAAAATTACATCACTTGAATAGCATCTTTTATCTGTCAAGTAGACACTTGTAGGATGAGAAATATGAAAATGCGTGATATAATATTTATGGTGAGTAGATATGATAACAATTTATAAAAATGAAAACAGCCAATTAAAAAAACAAAAAGAGATAGAAGCAGGAACATGGATCAATGTCGATCATTTTTCAAACGAAGAATTAGATGAGATTCATAAAAGCACAAACATTGAATTGAATCTACTAAAAAAATTGATGGATACGCACGAAACAGCACGTGTCGAACAGAGAGAGGATACTGTTTTGATCGTTTTAAAAGTACCAATTAAAAAATACAATGGGTATCGTACTGTACCATTAGGAATTATCGTTGCACCGAATCACATCGTGACAATTTGTAACGAAGGAAATCAAGTATTTAAACAACCGTTAGAAGATAGTTCGTTAAATCCTTTGGAGAAAACAAATTTTACAATTCAGATTTTCTATTATGTTGCAACTCTTTATCTCTCTCATTTGGAAGAAGTTCAAAACGATTTGCAAAACCAAGAAAAGTCACTTTACCATGCTACGAATAATACCGCGCTAAAAGGTCTTATGAAGATCGAGAAAAGTTTAGTATATTTCATGCAATCACTATCATCTAACGAGATGGTCTTAGAGAGAATTGCAAGCGGGAATGTACTTCCTTTATATAAAGGAGATGAACGTTTGTTAGAAGATGCCATGATCGAAAACAGACAAGCGATCGCGATGGCAAATTTATACCAAGAGTTATTATCTAGCTTAACGGACTCTTATGGAACGATCATTTCCAACAATTTAAATCAAATTATGAAGTTTTTAGCAGGGGTCACCATTGTAATCTCTATACCAACGATGGTATCTTCCTTCATTGGAATGAATGTTCCACTTGGGAAACTTGGAGAAGACCCAATGGCATTTCTTTATCTATGTATCTTTTCACTAATTATCTCGCTTATCGTCGCATTCTATTTAAAGAGAAAGAATATGTTGTAATATGAATCATTTTTTAGAATGTATCGAAGAGTTTTTAAATTATTTATATATCGATAAAAAATATAGTGAAAATACGATTCAATCCTATGAGCGAGATCTCATGAAATACTATGAATTTCTAGGGCAACCAGAATTAGAACAAGTAAAAAAAGAGGATATCAAACGCTATTTGGCATATTTAAAAGAACAACACCTAGGAGATAAAACGATGTCTCGAAATATATCTTGTCTACGATCTTTTTATAAATTTTTACTTATGGAGAGAATGATTCAAAAAAACCCAATTGAATTTATAGAACTGCCTAAAATTAGAAAGACGTTACCATCCGTCCTTTCGGAAGAAGAGGTAGATAAACTATTGGATGTTCCACTTACGGATCATTATAGTTACCGCAATAAAGCGATGCTGGAGTTGATGTATGCAACAGGACTTCGCGTGAGTGAACTCGTAAACTTGGAACTCAACGACATCGATTTTTATACAGATACTGTCCGTACACTGGGGAAGGGAAGCAAAGAGAGAATCATTCCTCTTGGAGATTACGCAAAAGAAGCACTTCGTATCTACATTGAAGACCACCGACCTAAAATGATGAAAAGAACACCTAATAATTATGTGTTTGTCAACAATCATGGAAATAAAATGACACGACAAGGATTTTTTAAAATACTAAAAAAGCTTGCAAAAGAAAAGGAGATTAAAACTCCGTTCTCTCCGCATACTTTAAGGCATTCTTTTGCAACGCATCTACTCAATCACGGTGCCGATTTAAGAAGTATTCAAGAGTTATTAGGACACAGTGATATTTCAACAACACAAATTTATACGCATGTAACAAATGAAAAAGTAAAACAGGAATACGATGATTTTCACCCACATGCATAAGAAAGGAAGCAATATGAAAATAAGAAATGATATTACGCCAACTATTTTTAGAGAATACGATTTAAGAGGTATTTATCCGACAGATATCGATAGTGATGTCGCATATACGTTAGGAAAGTCGTTTGGATCTTATATTCAAACAATGGGAGAAACAACAACAATTGTCGGACATGATAACAGAGAATCCGGAGAGGAATTATATCAGGCTTTTTTAGAGGGGTTAAAGGAAACTGGTGTTCACATTCTCTCTTTAGGGCTTGTCACGACGCCAATGTATTATTACGCTAAGAAAAAAGAAAAATTGAAGACTGGTGTCATGATTACAGCAAGCCACAACCCGCGAGAGTATAATGGATTTAAAGTTTCTTTTTCAGAAATAGGGAATGCCTACGGAGATGCTATTAAAGAATTTCAAAAATTTACAGAAGCTTGTGAGTTTACAGAAGGGAACGGAGATATTACACCATATTCTATTCACGATGACTATTTAACTTTGATCAAAAACTCTATTAAACTCGGAAGACATCGAATGAAAGTAGTCGTCGATTGCGGAAATGGAACTGGCTCTATTATCGTAAAAGAAGTGATGCAACAATTTCCAATCAAAGTAGAATACTTATATTGTGAAAGTGACCCAACATTTCCAAATCATCACCCAGACCCAGCTGTTTCTAAAAACATGATAGATCTTGGTAAAAAGGTGGTAGAATTAGGGTACGATCTTGGGATTGGAATCGATGGAGACGCCGATCGTGTCGGATTCGTCGATAATAAAGGAAACGTTGTTCCAATCGATCAATTTATGCTTTTAGTATATCGTGATTTAAATGACCACTTAAAGAATAGAAAAGCCTTGTTCGATGTAAAATGCGGAAAATCTCTCATCGATGGCTTGGAAGATTTAGGAATTGAACCTGTGATGTATCGAACTGGTGCCAGTTATACTAATATGATGGTAAACACCGGAGATTTTGATTTTGGAGGAGAATTTTCTGGACATGTCTTCTTTCGCGATAAATTCCCTGGATTCGACGATGGTATTTATGCAGGATTGCGCATGATCGAAATTCTATCTAAGAAAAGAAAATCTTTTACAAAATTATTAAAAGATGTGCCTCAATATGTATCGACCGAGGAAATCAAAATAGCAACGACTGAAGAAAAGAAATTCGATATCGTTGAAAAAGTAAAAGACTATGCAATTGAAGAAGGATATGCCTTTGAAGATATCGATGGTGTTAGAGTAGAGTGGTGGGATGCCTGGGCACTTATCAGAGCTTCTAACACAGGACCTAATATCACACTTCGCTTCGAAGCAAAAGATCAAGCTACTTTAGACGATGTACAAAAAGAATTTATGGATTTCATTCAAACACTCTTATAAATTGAAAAGACAAGTGAGTTCATATGACTTGTCTTTTTTTCATACACTGAAATAGCAGGTGATAGAATGAATAAAATTATGTATGCATTTTTACTTACGACGATTGCTGGGGCATCTACTTTGATCGGAGCAATTCCAATCTTCTTTAAAAAATTAAAAGCGTCTACGATGATTACAATTTCGCTTGCATTTGCAGCAGGGGTTATGTTGACAGTTTCTTGTACAGATTTAATGCCTAATAGTTTTGCGTATTTAAATACATTTTTTTTACCGTTTCCATCGATCTTAATATGTGCTATTTTTATCGTAGTTGGGATCATTTTTTCCATGCTGATCGACACCTATTTGCCGACATCTCCCCAGCAGAAAAATCAGCAATTATATAAAGTTGGAATTTTTTCTATGATCTCAATCATTCTTCATAACGTTCCAGAAGGAATTGCCACATTTATGACATCGACAAACGATCTAAAGTTGGGAATCACATTAACGATCGCTATCGCTCTTCATAATATTCCGGAAGGAATCAGTATTGCCGTGCCGATTTTTTATGCAACGCAACAAAAAAGAAAAGCAATATTTTATACTTTTATCTCAGGGATTTCCGAGCTTTTTGGTGCAATCATTGCTTACTTATTTTTAGCTAAGTATATGACGGATACCTTGATGGGTGTTCTTTTCTCTTTTATAGCAGGTATTATGATACACATATCGGTATACGAGTTAATTCCAACAAGTAAAAGTTATCGACAAGTAAAACTAACGTATAAATCATTCTTCATTGGAATCATATTTATGTTACTAAGCCACATTTTCATGAATTGATTTGATTTTTGTAAGGAAACCAGATATAATACTAGCTCGAAAGAAGGAATATAAGCGATGGAAAAGAAAAAATACGAATATAGGATGTTAACGGGCGAAGCACTCGGGAATGCCCTTTTAGAAATTACTTATTTTGAGAATGCGGATGCCTTATTTTCCGATTCATTAGAGGAAGCTCGCAAAAAAGGATTAGATAAATTTGATACATTTGGAATTGCTTGCTATGATCATGATAAATTAGTCGGATTGTGTGGAGTACGTTACGGTTTTAGCCTAGAGAGAGAAGAACTATCACAAGTATATTACATTGTTGATAAACGTTATCGTAGACAGGGTATTGCAAAGCGTTTGCTTGTAACATCAATTTTAATCGAAAAAGAGTTTCATCCGACAACGACGATTCATACACAAATTATGCCGCGCAATATTGCTTCTCAAAAAACGATTGAAAATTTAGGATTTTATCGAACTGGTATTAAATATTATTTAGATTCGGTTCCAAGGAATCAAGAGAAATATCCGATCTATACGGATATCGCGAAAAATGATAGTTTATGCCAAAAATATTTGAAAAAATGATATAATAGACATATAGAACGAAAGAAGGAAAAAAACATGACAGAAGAGCGTAGTAGAGGTTATTTTTTTCTCAATCAACCTATCACAACAGCACAATATTATATGGTTGCTGAATATACACAGCTTTCTTATATTGATTCTTATACAATAGAAATGTACGACGAGATGGAACACTATCGCAATTGTTTAGAGCTCTGTGAGACCGTGTTAGAACCTGCCTGGAGAGAATCAAAAAAAATAATACCTAACGAAGGCGAAAGGGTAGAGCACGTTTTGGAAAAAGAAAATGTGATCACTGCCATGGAAATTGCTCGATCTATTCGTGGGTTATCTTTAATGTTACCGCAGTCGATAGAACAAATTAGTACTGAACAGTGGAAACACTTTTTAAAATGGTATGATGCAGAAACATTAAAAAATTATATCGCTGTAACTTTCGTATCCATTCCAGAAGAGTTAAAAAAAGAAATTCCGTTACAATTCGATACGATGACCGACGATCAAAAAACGGAAGTATATAAAACTCTCTTAGATAAGATTACAAAAGCAAAAGGTCTATCATTGCCTGAAGCACAAAAACCTATGGCATATTAAAAAAGCGAAGATATTCTCTTCGCTTTTTTGCTACTTACAATTTTTTGTATCATTTTCAAAACCAATATTGTTTTCGTCAGATACTCTATTGTTGTTAGCATTAGCATCAGTAACTTTGTTCATGTTCTTAGCTTTTGCTTTTGCATTATTCTGCTTTTTATTCTTTGCCATTTTCATCACCCATTTATAGTATGTTCAACATATAGATGATTATTCAGTAGAGTAGTGGTAGTTTTTGTTAATTAATTTTTTTGAAACTCTAACATGATGTTCTTTTACTAACTTTTTACTTGGTTTTGTATACTTTTCTAAATTTTTGTATATTTGATACATTTCTTCATATTCTAATTTATATTCGCTATGCAAAACATCATAACCGATGCAACTCAATAATTGATTTAATTTTACAACTCTCGTATGATTGCAGTTATATTTTATTTTTTTTAAAGTGCTTCTATTACCAAATACGATATAGGAATATATTTCATCGGGATAAAACAGATGATCTAAAGCATTACACAAAAATTGAATATGTTTTCTGTTTTGCCAAACTGGATTTAACATACGGTATTGTGGGCGATTTCTTATAACTTTTTTCCATATTTTCTTATATCCATTTCCAATAATTCCTCCGATATAGTTTTTTGATTCAATCACATATATTCCAGACTCGTGAACCATAACTAAATCAATCTCAGTAGAATCATCATGTTGGTCATTTTCTAAATATAAATTCGACAAGAAAAATGAATTCGGATAATTCTTTTTTAATAAACAATAAATTTGCCATTCTCCATAATTGACTCGATTAGAAATCACCTGATAAAATTTTTTGCCATTTAATTTATAGTATTTATGCTCTTTATATCTAACATGATCTATGATTGCAAATATCACAAAAATAACTACAATAGAACTTATCATACAAAAAAACATTACAACTAGTACATTCATATATCTAACCCCCCGATAGTATGTATTACTCTGTACTAGCAGTAATTACCTTAATCTAAGTATAGCATATATAATGAATTTTTAATTACACAAATTATGTTTTTTACATTTTGTTGACACTAAAACAAATTATATATATAATATACCGAATAGAGAAGGGGAGTGAGTAACCTTGTTAAATAATTTCTATGAAGATTATAAAAAACAATATCCTCACACAATAGTATGTCATTATTTAGTAAAAAAATTCATAATCATATTTCTATTTTTTTCGTAATTATATTTTTCTTTTTTCATAATCAAGATATCACGTTCTTTTTAATGGTTATAGAATTGACTATCGCTATAGGATGTTATGTTTTTCGCAGTATAATGAAATCATACCATGTTACATCGATGAAAGCGCTTAGTACAAATATTACCAGCGACGTAACAAGAAAGGTAACCTCCTTATTAAATCAATATGATTTTTATTCGTTGGAAAAAATTGATGTTGTCATTGAATATTTTCAAGTACAATTATTAGCAAAAGAAGAGAAAATTGAATGGAAAGAACTCATGATTAGTATTTTCTTATCTATATTAGTCACATTAACTTTAGATAACGATATGTTCGGTTCTCTAGAAAATAGAATCTTCATACATTTTCAAAATCCTAATGCACAAGAGAATTTTTATAAATCGTTAAAAATTATTTAAA